>JAABUM010000064.1_pt1 | contig 253729 bp, 236 predicted proteins | sample 5559161 | NCBI WGS metagenome assembly JAABUM01 (sample SAMN10711868, study PRJNA513369) | rock metagenome | isolation source: Antarctica rocks | place: Antarctica: Victoria Land, Siegfried Peak nord
TCAGGGCCTCAGGGGAGCATATCAGGTCTTTCCACTGAAGGGGAGTGTTGGATTTCAGTATCAGCCCTATATGCTTGGCATGGACTACAAATAGCCAACGTGTCCATAGCTAGACAATCAACCGTTCTATCAACTATTTAACACTTTTCAGGCGAGCGTGACGCTAGGAATGCGGTAAGGAGTGCGGTGCGCTAGGAGTGCGAAGCGAAACGCTAGGAGTGCGGTACGCTAGGAATGCGAAGCGAAACGCTAGGTGTGCGATACGCTAGGAGTGCGCATGGGAACAAGGTAACATCATAACTTCAGTTTTCTACAATATATACAGACCTCAGCATGTGCCACTCTCCCTCAAGCATAACAAACTACAACTTACGTCTTTTCGTCCTGCAACAGATACCTCGCAGCGTGGTTAACGTGATCATCCGCAAACGTAGACATCAGGAAGTAGCTATGATCATATCCATCCTGAAACCTCAGATTCACCTTCCCCTTTCCCTCAGCCGCCTTCGCAAAGTTTTCCGGCAGCAGCTGGCCCTGTTTGTAGAAATTGTCGGCGGTGCCCTTCACAACCATAGGATTAGCTTCAGCCAGGACTACCCGCATGAATTAGAAAAGGTCTGGGTGCAAACATACCACATCGATGAGTATATCCAATGGCGGCCCTGACCAACTCTTCACTAGCTCTGTGGCATCATGCTCCGCCCACTTCGCCTTTTCTCCCTCACCGAAATAGCCTTTAAATGCCTTCTCACCCCATGGACATTTGCTGGGATTAGCAATAGGCGCGTACGCAGATACAGACTTGTATTTCCCAGGATTCTTCAAGAACTGACATTCTCGGCATCAGCACCTCCCGTTTCCATTCCTCCATCTGCTTCACTCACCAGACTCAACGCTCCATGCCCACCCATACTATGTCCAAAGATGCTAACTCGCTCTCCATCCACCTCCTTGAAATTGTCAAATACGGTCTTCGGCAGCTCAGACGTGATATAGCTGTACATCTTGTAACCTTTTGCCCACGGCGATTTGGTAGCATCGACGTAAAAGCCAGCGCCGGAGCCGAAGTCATAGTCGCCATCTTCGCCTTGTATTTTGAGCCCACCTGGGTTCCGGATTAGCGGATCCAAACCATTGGCTTGTTCTAGGTTGGAGAGGGTACGTGGACTGGTGTCTGGATAAAGCACAGCTATGCCCCTTTCACTAGCTGCGTGCTGGAAGAATCCTTTCTCGGCACCGTTGTCTCCTGTGCAAGTGAGACCTGCAAGGTATATGAGGAGGGGCACTTTGTGCGACGGATTCTTCAAGGTTTGAGGTGGGAGGAAGAGGTTGAATCCCATTTCGCAATTGGTGGTGGAGGCATTGTGGGTGAGCTTTAGGAGTTTGCCGCCAAAGGAGGCGATGGTTGCTTTTGTTGTCACAGACATCATCAAATAGTTCTAAGATTAGGAAGGCATCATTGTTGGTGGAGATGCGGGGATGGTTCCGCCTTCGTCCAAAGAGTTTGGGGTCGGGACCAAAAGCTCCTCCGGAAATCATGCAACTGAGAGGCAGTAAGAGTAGCAGTGAAACAGTGAGTTTGGTTTGAATGTGCGAGTGTAGCTCCACCAAATTCTGATGTCCGCAAAAAATACAGCGGCGTTGGTATGAGGTATCCGATCTTTTACAAAAACCAGATTGCTGGGGGAAAAACAAGGAGAAAAAGAGGCTCTTCCGATGCAACTTTCCAACACAAAGATCCCCTAATCCTACCCCCTGTACTTACAAAAGCGCTACCCAATGCTACCCGCTTTCATGAAAGAAATACTGGCACGCCATACACCACCGGCGCCGCCCCATTTAGATACTTCAACAAACATGACTCTCGTGCCTGTGCGACAGCCTCATCCAACGAGACCGCACCCTTCTCAATAGCTTTTGGCTCTTCGATATCTTTAACCTTACTCTTACCTCTTTGCTTTGCGCTCTTCTTAATAGGGCTACTGAATACAGGCGGCTTCGCCTGTCCAAAGAGGCCCCACTTCTCCAAGACCGCATATGAAAACTTATCAATGTCCTTATCTGTAACATCCCAAAGTGTTGCAAGCATAGCTGGGCAGCCAGCATGCATATAATTTATCGGCGTTCCGTAGGGTTCGAACTCTCCGGCCTCCGTCAGTGCACCACTACTACAGCCCATCAAAAGAGCCACGGCGCACTTGTCGAGCTTTTTGATGGTCCTTGATCTTATGTATTGACCACCGCTGCCGTGACCAAAGTATAATAGAATCTCATTATTCTCCAGGCAATCCTTCATCTCAGGTTCAGTTGGCTCTCGTTGAACGATGTTCTCCCACCCAGGAAGGTCCTGCAGTGGCTCTTCAAATCTTGACTGAGTAGCCTTCAGGTCTCCCCCCGGGTTGAGAATCGAGGTTCCATTGTTTCGATTGACATACAATCTGCCGGGTCCCGATGATGGATTGTCCCCACTATTGACTTTCCTCTGTTGCATTATTCTGTCTCTCAGACATTTGAGCGAGGGCAATCTGGATACGGGTTGGCCGCTCAGGCAAGGCAGCGATTCCCAGGGAAAGCAGTGGAGATGCTTGTCCAAAATTAGTATGGTGTGCTGCTCTTCGTTGCTTTCAACCTCGTCTTTAACCGCTTGATGGTAGTGGCGAAGCGCGTCAATCGTCTCGACGGTAATCTATATATCGTCAGCCCAAGTTTCGATGCTTTGGCTTTTAGAACAAAAATTACCGAATCGAAGTCTATCTCATCATAAGCATTACGCTCACCGTTGAATTGCATGATATCGACAACAAAATACAACAAGTCCATTAGCGGCTCTTCTATATCATTAGACTCACTCGGATTGCTAAGACTAACGAAGAGCTCAAGAACACTTTGATCGAGGGTGATGCGGCTGCATTGAGTGCCTCCGCCAGACTTTCGACGGGATGGCAGGTGCTTGTCTAAAATGTTCTGAAGCGACTGCTGAAAGCGTGCTAAGAGGTTCGAATCCTGGACAGTATGGGAGAAGATGCTTTTGAATCCTCCAAACCAGATACTCTCAATGTTGTGTAGCAAGTCTTTCAGCCTAGCGTCAAGTGCGGTCCGGGCTTCCCACCACTCCGACTTCGCCCCTTTCCCAGACAGATCCTGAGCCCCGTGAGAGGATTGATTGGCACAGAGAACGATTTCTTGCAATTCGTCTCTTCCCTGGTCAAAGCCAAATATTTCTTCATCAGACTCGAGGGGGTTGTGCCGAGTTAATGGCAGTCTTAGAATGAAGGGGGACTGCCCAGCGCGAATCTTGCATATCAACAATTCTTCCCGAGACTCAGTCAAGGTCATGGATATTGTCGTCCAGCTAGAGGGAATGATGTCGATGTATTCGGCTTGAAACGTTGCGAAGTCCAGAGCTGTATCCGCTCCAATAGTGTGATCATACTCAAAGGCGTGTTCTTCTGGCCAGTGATGGGTGACTTTAGTCACAGACAGGTGTCGTTCGACATCAATAGCTGCAGATCCCCTTACCCTTGAGAGTATTCGACCGATCTCTATGCATGGACATTAGCATTGAATTCTCCGCAAGCCCTCTGGAGCTAACGTACCGAGCGTATACACTACGAAAGCAGGATGGAGCGGAGCCTTCGAAGCAGACGAGGTAGCGGACAGTAAGAGGTAGATCTTTCCAAGCGCATCTGTGATCTTGTGCAAAGTCTTCGTGGAGGAAATTTTCCTTGCCAGCATGACTACCTCACACAACTCTCTTTGCGCGAGGTGGAGAATATCTGGTTCACCTTTACACAGGGAGGGACTTCTCGAATTTCTATTATATGCTGATGTCTTGCCGCGCTGACTTCTCACAGAGGCGCCACGTAAGGTCTTTAAGGGAGCGTGAGGGGTGATTTGCAGCTGTTTACGATCACCGCCAGCCCTGATCGAAGGATGAGCGATAGTGGACTCAGGTATAACGCAGAACACGGGATCAGCGACGAGCTGCTCCAGTTTCTGGCCGTACCGTATCCGAGACGTGAGCAACGCTTGGGACACAATCCCACGTTCATCACAAGGAGTACTCGGCGACTCGGTCAGGAGAAGACCAGCTAATTCGAGATCTCCTTTGTCCAAAGCTGCCGATGCCCGTCCCAACAGCACTTCACCCTTAATGCGCTTCAACGCTAGCACCTCAATACCGGGGATCTCGTCTGCTGAAGAGACTGTAATGTCTTCAGATACGCTCTGTTTCGTCATGGAATCCTTCCTCACAGCAGTGATTCGCGGGTTAGGTTTAGGCTTCGGGACTCTTTTGATCTCTTTAAACGTCAGCGTACTCAATTGCAGATCAAGGTTCTCCAATATTGTTTGTGCATGAATTAGTGTGTCCATGAAACTCTTCTTCATCAGCTTTTTAACGGTCGTTTCGGCTACATCTAGTGCTGACTGCCCGGCTTGCCATTGTTTCTGTTTTGCATAATGACTAGCAAAGGATATTTGCAAGGTGGCATAGTCAGCACCACGTGGAATCCCAGACAGCATGCTTTCTGCCTGTCGTAAACATTGCAGTCCCTCCTCTGACTGGCTGCCACGAATCATATACTGCCCTAAGAGTGCCGAATGTTGTCCGTCAAGAGCCTGAGCATGGACTTTGGAAACAATCCTCTGAACCTGGTCAAGGGAGTAACGAGCTTCAGGGAGCAGTCCATGATGGGCAAAAATAGAGGACAGGTGGATGAAGCCTCTAGATAGCCTCGGTACAATACCCCAGAATGCAGCTCCACACGGTGACGATGGCGAGTGCGGCTCTATTATGGTTTCGACCGTCGCACAATCAGATATTACGAGTCCTGACAAGGATTCTACTATTGCATCATCCCCAGCCTCATTTCTAGCCGCCTGCGCTGCCACATCTTTCATTTGACTTTTACGCTCCATTATGGCCCACGCTCTCTGGTAGCTCTTCACACAGAGCCGTGCGAGGTAGAGTGCTTTTGGCGAATGGCCTTCCGCAGATGCCAGTAGTGAGAGAAGATAGGCCGCGTCTCCCATCAATTGAGAGCGTTCACTTTGATCTTTAGATCGCAGTCTCTGGTTGTCAACGCTGGTGGCATCTTCTTGGAAAAGCTCCCGTGCTTGGTCCAAATGATCCCTACTGGTCGATATTAGCATGTGGAATATCCGATGGAGCAACTTTAGGAACACTCACCAACGCTTCGGGCTCCCATTGGTGTGGGCAACCTCTGCCTGAACAAGATGGAATCGGAGCCAAAGTTGTGCCGGAACCTTTGAGGTTGCAAGGTATTGTTCGGCTTTACGAAGGACAGCTTCGGCAGCCCCAGAATAACCCACCCTCGAGTATTGTAAGCCTAATTCCATGATCTTGGAGACCAGAGTCAAGCACTGCGTTGACGTCGAAGCCTCGTGAACAGTCACTAAAAGATGGAGGACTGATACCCTTGTCAACCCCAGCCCCTGCATATCCAGATAGCCTGCTAGAAGTTCAAGTTGCGAAAGCCAGTTGGAAATCTCATACACCTGCAACTGTAGGGCATTCCAAGTTGGATTATTATACAGCAATTTCGACCAACTAGCCATCGCTGCCTCTACTTTCCCTACCTCAAGGGTACCGTTAATCAGATTTATAAGGACATCTCGACACACAGTGAGGTGTGGTAAGTATCCAAGGAGGCGCACATCTTGATGGAATTTCGTTAAATCAGCCGGGTGTTGTCTAAGCACTTGCTCACGATTCGCGTCATCCAATGCATAGGGGTCAGCTGAAAGGACGGCTAGCAAGCGAACAATTACACGAAAACGACGCACTGGGTATATTTCTGCTGTGTACAGACCGAGTAATGTCTGAACTAATGCTGTCATAGCCACCGAGATCATGGGTGTAGTGCCTTGGTCTTGACATATACACAAGAGCGCAATTAATTGCTGCTCCAATAGTACGCCACGCTCGCCATCACAGAGTTTGTCATCATCGTAAAATGAGTCCACTGAGCCACCCTGTTCATTGGCCTTCAGTGCAGCTTTGGGATAGGCCACTAGACTTTGCGAGAGTGGAGCTAACGCGCCATTGTCTTCGAGTGCATATGGCATGGATCGAGTAGTTGCTGCTTCCGCGGCTGTTGAAAGAAGACCATTCCCAATGTGAATTTGTAACGTTTCTTGGTATGTTTCTGTCGCCTTCTTGTAATCTCGTACGCTCTCACAGAGCTGGGCGTACTTCTCAAGCTTTGTTGGCAGACAGCCAGCAGTCCTCTCGCAGGCCGATCCGTTGCGTATGATGTCAATCGACATTTGAAGACTGTAATTCAATGCTCGTTTGTCTGCTGATACCTGCTTCAAGTGCAGATAGCGATACCAATAGGCATTGGACATTGCTACAAAGCGAAATGTAGAAGGCTTAGTTTCGTCCGAAGTTCTTTTCTCACCAATGTCCGCTGCCTCAAGGATTTGAGCGAGTCTCCAGCAATCCTGCAGTCCTCTGTCTAGTTTCAACCATTGATCCGTAGTGGCTTTGGCAGACAAACTTGCCATGGCTGCAACTGATTCTATTACGGAGTACGCAACCTGAGCCGCTAACCCACGCCGCTGCTCACGTCGTGTTGTCGTCTTTTCATCCTCCTGTCGACTAGGGGAATTTCCTACATATCGGAGCAGGAACTTGACACAGAGTAAGACGATCTCCGAGCACGTGTCCAAAATGACCGGGGTTCGCATTCTGTCGGAATTGTTTTGCTTATGAGCGTCCTGTACTACAGAAAATGTTGATCTTCGTAGACTGGCGACAGTGGTCAGGAGCTCATCCAATTCTGCAGAATCGCCTTGCAAATTCCCAGCCAAGCTATTGGCAGCTGCCTGTAGAGACTCCAAGAGATTCTCGCTCGTCCCAGAGCCTGATCCACGAACCATAAGACTTGCTAGCCGGCAATCCAAGATGCACAACCGCGTCTGTGACACACCACATGCTTGCGCGCTTATGGCACACTTTTTGACCCACCGACTGGCTTCAATATACTGAGAGTTTTCTTGCGCCATATCGGCAAATACTTGGTATACTGCAAGCAGCATGCCTTCCTGAAACCCCGTAGTTGCCTGAGTAATATCCACAATAAATTCGAAAGCACTCATAGCAAGTTCGTACTTTTCTTTTCCATTCATCTTTGATCGACGATGGAACGTAGCCATGCATCGAGCAAATGGGTTGATTATCTCTGTTGCTACTTCTGTCCGATGACCTGAGATCTTCCACCAGACTGAGCGTACTTGAAAAGCCAGGAACTGGTATTCGAAGGCTGTATGTGGAGCAAGATTATTGCCGGATTTTGAGAGCTTGTAGTCCTCTGCAGAGGACGAGCTTGGACACAAAGCTATCAAAGCCTGTGCGAGAGACTCCAATTGGTGAGCAGCCTTGTCTTGAGAATTAGGTGACTCTGAGCTGATTTGCTGCTGTATCATATTTACAGGGGAATGTACTACTCCCAACCGTAGATGCTGAAGTGCAGCTTCGGTCAGAGACGCTTCTCGCTTTAGTGCAAGAATCTTCAGGACTTGCAACTGTGTTGTGATAATCAGTGCAAGCAGCAGTCCCTGGGCTTTAAAGGTACTAAATTTGAGCATGTCTACCAAAATCTCGGGCTTAGGTTCGTCCGCATCTTCTCTGACTGATGGGAGCATAGTCTTCGTAGCTTTCTGCTCATCTAAGGACCCCGTGGCAGCCTCAAGGCGTCTCTTAAGAATGCGAATTTCCTTTGTAGCAAGATCGTCGAGTCCTAGGGTAATCAATCTCCCAATCAAAGCCGACATGCCCGACTCCAACTGCAGATGAGGCATTGGCGGAGACCATCTTCGACCCTGAATAGACCGAAGACTAGCAAACGCGATGCGGCTACATTCTGCCTGAGCCCTAATGCCCATAAGCCTTCCGTCAATGGAAACTGCAGAGGAGGATCGTCGTAGATGATCCTTTTGCCGGGGCGTGTTCGCAAGCCGATTTACAGAAATTGGTTGCAAAGGCGTCTGGCTCCGCGATTCAACTCCATTACTAAAAGAAGTACTCGACGAAGTCCTCCGAAGCGGCGCCCTTCTTTTCTGCGAGGGAGGGTTCCTTATAGCCTCTGAAAGCGCTTTCAACGTCGCGTTGACGACCTCGGTAGCGAGAGCAATCCTGTCCTGAATCTGGACTTGAGCATCTGTGTCTTCTGATACCTCTAGTACGTCGACCACGGGCTGTTTCCTAGCTCTTGCGCCTGCTGGACCAATTGGTCTGGCGGAACTCCCTTTGGACTTTGGTCTAGGTGCTTTTGCGTCAGTCTTCTTTGGTTGTGTCACTGTCTTCTCCTTTGGAAGGAGAAAGCAGCGCAAAGACTCCACCGTAGCTGGAGTACATGATGTAACAGAAGCTATTGCACGCTGGATATTGGCTGCCTGTGCTGGCAGCTCCCTTCTGGTCATCGTAAAAATGCTACTATAAAACTCATGGAACAGCAAGAGAAGCTGACTATCAAAGCCATCTTCAAGGCATACACTAGAGGTAACAATGTTAAACACCAAACCTCACAGCTTCAACGGCCGGCGTAAACAATGCCATGCGCGAAGTCACGTGAATCAAATGCGGAAAGCTTCCACGCTTTTAGAACGTCTTATACGGCGACCTTAATGATGTGCGAATCGCATGATCTTCCAGCTCCACCATGTCCGCGTCTTCCGCATACCGGTGTGTGATTACATCCCGTATTTCCCATAGCCATTCAACAGCAACCCGCCAGTCTAAGCTACCCCCACTCTCAACCTGTGCCCGGTACCAACGATATGCTACCTCCACGGATAACATTCCCCGAGCTGCTCAACCCTCGATATGGCACTCAATCATACCAAAAGCGTTTCGACAAAGTAATACGCCGCGAGTCCCCACCAAATCCCCACCCTCGAAAGGATGGAATCCCGCAACGTTCTTCATTTGGATCTTTCTCCTGATCGGATCCAACAGTATTCAGATGCTTACCTTGCGGAACGAGTATTCAACCTTTAGTCGGAAATCCGACCAAAAGATAGCGCTGCTGAAAGATGTACTCGATAAAGTGCAGCGAGGTGAGCAAGTGGACGTAGAGAAGGTCCTGGGGACAGGAGACGAAAAGCAGGAGCAGGAATGGAAAGATGGTGAGCTGCTTGTCGATACATTCAGGATCTACCTGTCAATCTTATACAATCTCCAGTCATCACAGATATCGAGCAGGAAGACCTATGGGCATCAAAGGACCGAAGGCGAGAGAGAAGGCGCCTAAGGAAAGAGGAGGCCAAGTCTCGAGCCCCGGAGACAGATGCCCGAATACCTGACAATATCGACTCCGAGGACCATAAACCGTCGCCTGATCAAGCCAGGAAAATGCCCACGTTCTATTGAAACGAGCAATGGCAATCTGCACTCAGAATATAAACACTGGAAAGCTTGGCACCTTAGGGTCAGCTTCGTAAAGTCCAATGGAGATGCCAAACTAAATCTAAGATCTGTTGATTCTTATCGGCCTAATTTCGCTGGTCACGGTAGGAGTCATCGAATTTGTCCTCGCTGTGAGCGCTGATCGTTGTATGAAGCAGATCGAGAACTGTCCATATCCGGCTTTGTCGCCTACAGTTGTTGTCAGTCCGTACTGCCCCCCCACACAGCATACTCTTCGACAAATATTAGGAGATTAGTGAGATCTGGGCACCATAAGGAAGACAATGGCATGGAATGAACAAAGGTATGTAGAGTAGATACGGCAAATAGCTACCGGACAGCCTCGTAGCTGGTCCTATTCGTCTGTTCTGATTTGCATCGTCAACGCAACCTTGATAATTGAAGGAACATACATTGGCCTTACATCAGAGCTGACCTCGATATCCATCCCAAAATACTATGTACAATACCCCAGTAGTAAAGTTGCAGATTCCGGTCCTCGTTACCGCTCCCCACCCTTCCGCTTTCCACTCTTCTCTTTCTCCTGCCGTACGCCTTTCGCCTCCCCCTTTGCTTCCGCTTCCTGCCCATATCCACTGATCAGATCCATCAAATTATCCTCCTCCTCCCTGCTGTCCTGCGCCTGCAAATCACCCCCTTCACTATCCTCTGCATCCACCTCAACATCCCGCGCCTTACTAGCATCCCACCCTCTCCCAAACTTCTCCCTAAATGCCTTGAGCTTCCCCGCCTCATCGGTCTCCATGTTCAGCAGCTTCTGGCTCGAGGGATTCCATAACGGTGTATTGCGCGTATCTTTGGTGGATTTGTAGACAGGGGCGGGTGAGGTAGTGCGGTGGGTGTATGTGCTGCCGTCCGAGAGCGTGACCAGTTGTGTGAATGTGTAGGGTCGTTTTGGCCGGCGGAGGAGAGTTGCGTGCCGGCATTGGGAGATAGGGACGGCGGGGAAGGGTAGGGAGGCGCGACGGAGGGGCGTAGAAAGAGACATGCAGGATGTCTCTAACACTGATGCTCAATAAAGGTGTATTAAGTTGGATCTGTTAGTGATGGGGTGGTGTACAGGTTTCAGGATAATCTGAGGCTAGAATAGGAATTTTGGTCTAGAGAAACCCATCTCTTGAAGATCACCCAATTGATCTCCATGAAACACGAATTGATCAACATAAGAGCTTTCCAGGTCTACGTTGAAGATCTAGGTGAACATGACATGAAGCCTTGACCTCGTTGCTTCAGCACCTCCATGGTCTCTCATCATGTCTTCATCCATGCACTCCGCCCAACTCCTGCATCGGTACAGCTTGGTACGAGCTTGCAACTTTCTCGGCTTCCTCTCCGTTCATATACAATCACCAGCAATGGAGTCAACGGTCAACGTGGGCTGCTCCGTTCGTCAACTCCCTCAACTACATCAAGTAGTGATTCTACCATCTCCACCAGAATCCGTACCTTAATGCGCTCAACACCGCATCCTCTTACTACAATCATATCATACGCACCTAAGCCCTCAGATTCGAGCGATACCATAAGCCAGACGCCTTACGGCCTTCTCGTGTCGTCTTTCAATACAATAACCCTGGACCCCAAACCCTATGTATCTTTCAACATAAAGCGCCCCTCAAGGACATATGACGCTATCTATCAATCTGGCCGCTTCACCGCGTCAGGCATGAGCGATGCCAGTATCGCTCACGCTTTCGTGAAGAATGTGGGTTCGACAAGGGTTTGGGAGCAAATGATTGGCGATAGGGGAAGATTGAAGGAAGAAAAGGGGGGTGTTTGGTGGATGTCCTGTGCGCTAATAAAGAACAAATGTGTAGAAGTCGAGGACCATGTCATAATCGTTGCAGAAGTGTTGGATGCTGCGGCTTACCACGACGGAGACAGAGAGATGGGCTTGGTTTATGCAGAGGGAAATTACAGGAGAGTGGGGACTATTGTCGACGTCGACACGGAAGAATAGTAACGACATTGGACAAGCAGCATCAGGATTGATAGTTGAGGTCGATTACTGATGGGGCAATCATCGGATTCTATCAGGCTTGCAATTACGAAATACCGCAAATTGGAAGCTGGAAATTGCGGCATGCGCACAAAGACCGTATGACACCTGACCGTGCAATGATACAGAGAATTGAGCAGAGAGCAACCGACGTGATGTCTGTTTCCCTCAGAGCTGCAATGCTCAGCGTGCTCTAGATTATCCCCCATCCGATCGTCCTTCTTTTGTGATGAAAGACACATGTTATATATCGAGAGATCTACAACCACCCAACAATCTGCAATGGCATTAGAGCGATCATCCATGACGGGCGTCACATTATACATGAACACGTCGAAGATAATCGACCTGGGAAAGCGCCCCGAATAGCCGAAAAGATATCGAGCTTATCTCATATGATCACTGAGAGCTTTGGGATCTCCCAGAAAGGGTCACCTCCTCAGTACCTCGATTCGCATTCCATTCTCGACTAGCCCACCTCTATTGGCATGTCAAACATGCAGCTACTCATTACTGCGATGTAAGTTAAAGATCTCATGTGTACCGAGATCTAATGCGAAGAGAAGCAAGACTGGTACAACCGAAAGGACCTCTGTAGTATGCGTTTGCGTTGGCTTGCTTTCCCGAGTTTCTCAGTCATCCCTCAACACCAAACGGTCAAATGCATCGGTGCTCTCTTTGGTCAGCCAATACTCATGAAAGATTTCCAGGCCTATACTAGATACACGGGCAGAATGCGATTAAAGGCTATGTTAGAGTGTCCTACAAGCTCCTTGGGCTTCAGGTCGCTCTGAGCCGCTATTCGAGAAGAAGGATCTGGATCAATCTTAACAAGCCGCCGATTCACGGACTATTGACCTCGCAATCAATACAGTGGTCCGCAGGATGTTTGGCACGGAAAGCACAGGCAGCGTCGCTCATTCGGAAGGTGTTCTTGCATAAGTGTCCAGCCTATCCTTAGCAAAGGTCGACATGTGGCCAAGTGGGTCACTTTCTATTCACGTATGGTCTTACTATAGGCAACTGCCCAACAGAATGTGCCATCCGGCCATCAAAGACCATAAATGGCATTCCCTTCCAGCACATCCATGTTACATACCGGCCATTGCCTCACTTGCTCCCAACATTCATACTATAAGAACGGACAAATTCAATGATTTACTGGACATGGTACTGAAGGAGTAGAGAACGCACTCTTTTCACAGTATTGCAGGACGCACTAGGCATAACTTTGACCAAGCAAGTACGAAGCCGTCTATCCTGGCAAACATATGTCCAAATGGCCGTCACAAACCGCCAAGCCTGTCACCGCTCTTTTGTCCTTGTTCTATAGCAAACATCCGTCGTATATGAGCATGAAACTCTTACCAGCCAATCATCCAGAATCTATATTCTGACAGCATAGACAGCATAGACAGCATGAATTTCTTCACAGACGCAGACCCCAATGGCGATTTCTGTTTCGTCCTTGCATCGCCGGACGCACCGAGGATCCGTGTGTCGTCCAAGGTTCTGGGCGTAGGTACGTATTGTCCAGCCAAAGCTTTTTAAGTTGGGTACACAGGTCTGAGGTTCAAGGCATGGCACGAGAAGTCAGTGTCAGCGAATGCTTGTCAAGACGAAGAACGTGTTTCCAAGAAATGTATGACTGACTATGTGATCATTATCAGCCTCACCCGTATTCGCAGCTTTGTTCAGTCCCAGCTTTTCCGAAGGTAACATCGCACATACGTCTACGGAGCCCCGTCAAATATCCTTGCCAGGCGATGACCCAGAGGCGATGGCCTACATTTGCCACGTGCTTCACTACCGATCAGACGTCTCTGCCGACGTCCCGTTCTCTCTTCTTCAGCGAATAGCAGTGGTCTGTAACAAGTACGATCTGGCTAAGGCATTGAAGGGGTGGAGCGCTGCGTGGTTGCTCAAGTGGCAAGAAGATCCCACAGGAGAGCCACATTGGCCCGATATGTTGGCGATCGCAGCAGTGTTTGCCAATAACCAAGCATTTTATCTCGTTTCGGCGAAGCTATTGGCGTCTTCCCAAACGAAGTCCTTATCCATCACCCATGACCTCCAGGAGCTCACAGGCATGGCTAGTCAGCTGATCGGTAAGCTCTTCCTCACCTCCTACTTCATGGGTCGTTAACAGTCTTGTCTCTAGCCCATGTCAGCCTCCAACGAACAGTCATCCGACTTCAGTTGCAAAGAGGTATCGAGAACAAGTTGGTTTCCTACAAGGATAAAGCGACAACAAACTCCCATGTCTTCGAGGTCCTTTATGGTGTTGGACTCTGGCCCTTTTACCAAATCTTAGATGAACCTACCGCTGGACTCGTGATAGAAAAGTTGCGCAGGTACAAGGACACCTGCAAGAACCAGAGCGGTTGTATGTGTAGACATGCGGGTTTCGAAGCATCTCTACTGCAGGATGCTGCCGATGTGGAGAGAAATATAAAGGGACTATGCCTTGACTGCGTTCGAAAAGGCAAACACACTGCCAGCGAAGGCAATTGCCGATCTAGTAGCTGCGTGAGCCGCCCCATCCGAGTGATACGAGATGCATGAAATAACCATCGATGGAGCAAGTCGCAGGGACGCTAAGCTGCTTGGCAGAATTTGACACCGAGCTATTGATGCATGATCGAGGTTCAATAGCTCTGTACGGTCCTTTAAAGGCAACGAGTTCAGAACTGCATCCTTGTTAAATCTTTCACACATACTGTGAGACTAGATGCATATAACAGGATAAATAGATCAGAGGCTCACTTCTGTCATGGTACCTTCTCCCTGCACACCCAACGTGACGCGGGTGCCTCCAGCAGCAATGACACAGAGCTCAATCCTCACATACCCGCCACACCATCCCCCCAGCACCACTTCTATCCCAACCGCACCTCCTCTTTATACAAGAACCCCACTACCCAAACATGATCCACTCCCAAGCCCCCCAACGCCAGATATACTCCCCATTCCGCTCTATGACCTCGCAAACTGCAGAGCTAACGCCAATCTGCGCCTAATCTCAAAGGCACGCATTAGATGAACAAAGTAAATACGGCATACAAACTCCGAGTAGCCGCGGTTTAGCAGCAAATTATTTTGAAGCAGCGGATGCTGTCAAGGGTGCCATGTAGCTATGAGCTTGTCGAACGGGAAGAGAAGGGATGGGGGAGGTAAGGAGGTTGGCAGGGATGGTTGGTCGTTCTTAGAGGCCTGGTTGCGATGGGGGGGTGTACGTGCTAGTCCTGGATATTGATCTTAGCTGGTAGGTTGAGGTATGCAACGATAGAAGCAGTCCATGGGATGGTTCGCAATCGGTGTTAAAGTCGTCGCTTGTCCTTTGAATGTGTGGGACGAACCCCGATACTGAAAGGCAAGCGATAGTCATTCAATAGGGGATGGGTAATTGTACAGCAGCTCAATATGTTGTCCTCATATGCTGGAAAATCTTTCATCCAACTCCTAGACGCATTCAGGCTCAAAGACCGTTCTCCCCAAAGATTCCGCATGAGAACATGTAGGCATATCAGTGCCTACAGCCTCCTAAGACTTCTACTCACAATTACCATTATGTCATTTAACATTGCCGTGGTAGATCATTGTACGCCATGGAATGCATTGCAATCTTCCTGCAGGCTATGCGAATCTAAATCGAAGGGAGAAGACAATGCCATTCATCTCAGGCTAGCGCCCTTAAACCTCTTAGCAAGCTGGTCGCCATCTGCGCGGAACCCATAATTCGGACTCGGGCGTTTGGGGGGACGCTCACCGCTTTCCCTCAAGACCTCCAAAAGGGTAGCCCAGCCGCCCGTTTCCAGTAGTTGGAAACCATCTGCAAGGTCGTGTGTGCGAGCGACCCGGCAGAGAAGGGCCTCTTCATCCTAGAGTAAGATAAGTTTAGTGTTCGGAAGGGATTAAAGACTGCTAGGGAAAGACAACTCACTGGTTGGAGGATACCCATGCTATGGATGAAACAAAGCAGATGGAAATCCGAGACAGACTTAATGCCCTTCTGATTGTCGATCTTGCCGCCGCTCACACCAAGCTGCGTAGCAACGTCCTTCCACTCTTGAGTTTGACCAATAGCACCACGATTCTCGATAGCAAAATTTGAGTCGTTGAACATTTGTGTTGATTCGGTGGGGAAGCCATGGGTGAGCGTGACGAGAAGATATTCGACTGGGAAGCTAGGCTTTGCATTCTCTTGGACACTAGCTCCATACTCGTTGATCCTCCGGTAGAAAACTTCGGGGATGTACCGAGTACGGCTAGTCGAGCCATCATCATCCTCCTCATCCCTCACAAGCATGACGGAGGGATCCGCTGAGGGTTCAACTATGTCTGCTCTGACCATCTCAACTGCTGAATTTGAGACTTGGTACGCGGTGATTGCTATACCACCATCTTCATCTCCGCTGAGAACGCACGTTACGAAGCTGGACCCAAATCTTCCAGTATCGCTCCATTTCGTAGGCTTTGGGTTCCGTGCTTGTAAGCGAGCCGCAAAAGCGATCTCAAGTGAGGATAGGTAGTATGAGTCGATGTGTCGCTTGCAAATGACAGTCCCATCCCCGGCACCAGCATCAACCAGATCGGTAAATATGACCCCAACTTTTTGTAACCCACACAATCGTGCCATTTCGTCCACGTCTTTCTCGTTTTCCCATTCCTGTAGCGTGCAGCCGTCAGGCTCATCTACTTGCGGCGGCTCATAGATAGCCTCGACGACCGCCTTCGTTCCTAGCGGCACTTCTGTATACTCTTCGTAATGACCGTACAAGAAACCCACCCGCTGCGAGCCAGACGCCCTCCAGAAATCTAGCAAAGAATTGATGATGGACGACGATGCAAATTCAACATGATCCACCATCCGAAAAGGCTGGGCTTGGAGCGTGATGGCACTTGGCTGACATTTTGTGCAGATACCATCAGGCCAAGGTGGGTGGCCCGACGGGCAATCTTGCTTCACCCTATAGAATGGCTCGCTTAGGGGTGGCATGTACGAAGACTTAAGCTCCGGTTTATTGGTAGCGGAATTGATCTTTCTGAGGTGTGAATGGAAAGAAAGATGTTTGATTTTCTTTTCCTCGAGATATGATGGCGCGTAAGGTTCCAGTGGCATGCAATAGTCGCACATTCCCTTCTGACCATGTCTGCACATCTTCTCGTCTTTACGTCGCGGTATCTTGCCATCTAGCTTGTCTAGACGATTGTCCAGCTCGGATTGCTGCACAGTTTCCCAAGGACTCTTTATGGTGGTTATTGAGGTTGTCTGTGACGGTAGAGCGATAGGAAGGTCTTCGGAAGGTGAAACTGGCAAGCCATTCAACCGGTTGGAGGAGTTGTGCGGTTGCGATATCGTTGGGACAGAGACTGTAGAGTGACCATTCATGGGAGGCTGTTCCGAGTATTTGATGAATAACTTATCTCCATGGCTGCAGTACATGTCAGTATCGAGTGTTGTACCTATCATACAGTGGCCCATACTGCAAGCCAACTTTCTGGATGGTCACGCCATTCAGAGTGCTCAAAAGCCTATCTTCACCACCGAATGGCTTGTTTGAAAGGACAAGAGATCGCGAGTCGGTGTCTTTTGGGAGATTATCGAGAATCTAAGATGGAATTAGTAATGCTCAGCCATCTGCCCAACGTTCCAGATGGCGATACCTGAGAAGTCAGTGAGGAAAAATCATCGGCAGGATTCACAGACAGCCTGAACTGTCCGTTCTTGCTCTCGAAGCGGAGGAGAATGGTCTTAGAGGGCGGCATGGCGGAATTATGAGAAGTTTAAGGTAGACTGAACCACGAGAATATGGAAAATGGTCCAGGTTGAAAGTCTGGGTGTTGTGAATCCATGTTGAGCGGCAGTGTGCTTGTCATGACGAATAATATCGAAGTCAGTAGAGCTCAAGCTTGGGATTGCGTATCGTCGGCGTTCGGCCAATCTTCGGCCCGACAGTGCGGCTCTAGAACTAGAGCCATCGCCAGAAAAGTATGAGGTTTTGGGTGAGGTGTTCTTTGACAACAAGCCGCCATATTTGCCATTACTTACTTTGATCCCCATTTGTCTTGAGAAGTCGCTTCTTCGAGCAGAGTCTCAACCAGTCTATCGAATCAAAAGTCAAACGTCGCCGACTCCCACACTCCTCTTTGTGAGAAGTCCAACACCCCAGTACATACGGGCAGAATCTGCCAATCCTAACCCATTGCTGCCCACGCCATGGTAGACTGGGTAGGACTCGTAGTGCCCTTCGCCTACCTCACTATCCTGGTTGGATCCCTAGCAACATTTTCCTCCCTCTACCGCAAACGAAAAGCCGGTAAGTTCTCCGCCTACTTTCTCCCACAGCAGCAACATGACTGAATTCGACCCCAGTAAGATCTACCTCGCTAGCCCCATGGTTCGAGCCTCATGTTCAAAGAAACATATATCTCTCCCTTCTCCACCTCGAACCCGCTCCTGGCCAGGAAAAAGCCACCCCAGTCCCCGATAGCATATTGAAAGCCGCTCTGCTGCAACGTGCATGCGAAGACATCAGACGCATCCTAGCGATACGGGGCCAGAAACAACCGCTGAGTCAATTATTGGCAAGAGGTAGCGTTGGAGATGATTTATGGCAGAGATTTTCAAGAGCTGAGAAGGAGATGGAGGCCGAGTTGCGGGATGTTGTAGAGGAGGTACATTTCGCATCTCCCCCAACTTTCGCAGGGAGAATCGATCTGACAGACGCATATAGGCAAACGCATTAGCAACGAATTGGGGCCAAACTATCTTTCAGCCCGCCAACGAAATGGTCAACAATGCCATCATCCGCGATAAGGTAGCAGAGCTGCAAGCGAAGGGCAAAGCCGATCGTGAGTGGTGGGATAAGGAGAGAGCGAGTATACAGTCAAAGTTCATGCAAGAGCTGGAAGGAGAGAAGCCTGCTAGTGTTCCGAAAGGAGCACCGTCAGGGGCACCCAATAGTGATGAGGATACTGTCTTGGTGGAAGGGGGAGGGCCTGCGGCGTCCGGATCTACAGCTGGGCTGAAGGGAGGGACGAAAAAGAGGAAAGGAAAGAAATAGACTTTGTACATTGGGTAATCCTCAGAGGTTTGACAGGTGTATCGACACTGTTCATATACCCTTTCATACCGTTCACGATCGCCTGCAAGCGCTATTCCTGGCCAGTGATCTAAAAAGGAGGCACTCAAAGGGTATCATTTTCAAAGCTGGCGTTGCAAAAGGACGACGGCGCGCTCCTCAACCAGCTTTCCCCGCTACAGCTCTGACCCTAGCATCCACACTCAGACCCATGTCGTTCTCCGTAGGACTATCGCCAGGTTCAAACAATCTCGTGCCCTCTCGTTTAGCTCTGAAGAAAGCTAGCTTCGCAAATCGTCCCAGCTGGGCCCAAAAGTGCCTGCCGGCTTCATGGCCAATCATCCGCTCCAACAGCTCTACCGTGGCAGCTCGAACCTTTGGGTCCGGGTGAAAAAGCCCCAAACTAATATAAAACAAGCCAGCATTACTCTCAGGGGTCACACACAGTAGCTGACACACTTCATCATACGTCTTCACCGAGGCTGCAAGAGCAAGATAGATGGCAGCACTATCCTCACGACCGAGCTTCAAGCTCCGCAGGCGATCGTGATGATGAGCTAAATCCAGCGAGCGAATCGGCTTCCGCTCCCACATCGCAGCCAGATCCTGGATGAAGGCATAGTAGCTCCGAGTGTTTCGCCACCCCTCGATCCGCCAAACGTTGGCGCTCAGCTCTCGAGCTTTGGTACCGTCATCGGGCCAAACGTAGCCATGACCATGGACGCCATGAGCGCCAGCGTCGGCTTCCGAGGCTCCTATATACAATGCGGAAGCGCCATAGACGGATTCTTCAAAGGCGGCGGCAATGCGAGTGAACCTTATGATATATTCCCGCCATTTCGACCGGATGGCGGGTTCGCCATGACGAGAGCTGATGCTGTGAATGATGGAGTCCATGAAGGCGGTATCGTTTGTGAAGTCGCCATTTGAAGCCAGGGAAGAACCCGCCGATCCGATCCCATTCGAGTTTGGAGCGTAGCCAGGGTTCTGTTGCTGGAAGTATACCAGACCATCTGTCATAGTGGCGTTCTCGATGCGGCTACTGATTTTCATCCGGCCAGTAGGGACATCGCAGAGAAGGTCCCACCATTCGTGGTGGTTGGCAAAGGTCGGATTGGTAACCCCAGCGATGAATCCAGGAACATTGAGCAAGTCGTCTATCTTGGTAAGATCTGTGTACGGGAATGCGTGCCGCGTAAACCCACGCAGTATGCCACCTGATGCGAGCGCGCATGCTGCCAAAACAGCTTCCGCTACTTCACCCGAAGGTCTGTTGTGACCAAGGAAGATGACACGTTTTTGGGTAAGGAGAGCATTGACAAGAACAATTACCGGATGGGTATAGGCGCCACTAGTCGTGAGATGAGGATGCAGAGCGAAGGGTTGGGGTGATGAAGCATGTGGCCCGGAAAATGCTTGAATGAGCTTTATGAGGGAAAAGTCTCCTACAGTCTCCGGTGAGATTCCAGTAGGGACTTTGATCGGAATTGGTATCTGATTATACACAACCTTGGTTTCAAACTCGTGGGTATCCCGTGGGACAATGAATCTTGGTCGATGCCGGACATGATCTGCAGATGCTTTCTCCGATGAATCTGGTGACACTCTACCGTTAGTACTCGATACTTCGGTTATTACCTGTTGAATCATCTGCTCGAATTTCTCAACGAAAAGGTCTTTGGTATCGCTCGCAAGTAAAATATGTCGTTCGAGCATAGACAATCTGGGCATCAGTGACAAGTCCATGGAGTTGACGGCCTCGTACAGTGATTCTAAGGTTTCAGAATATGGGGATTTGAAATATTCCTCGAGAGCTAATAATAAAAGGGGCTTGCAGTCTGGTCAGCTCTGACCTCCAGCATGGAAGACTGTATCTTGACTACCTTGTATATGTGTAGAAATGGGTGTCTTGTGCATATTGCCATTGCTTTGACCACAGCACCTCTATTGCAATCATCAATCACAGGTGGACTTATCGAGTTAGTCTCAGGTCCTTACGAACCTTTTCGCTGACGGATCGTGCTTCGTGTTCACTAAATTCAGTACGTATATCAGCGGCGGTCCTCCTCCCCCATCTGCATCATCTTCATCCTCCGCATTATGCGCTTTGGCAGCACTCGTTACATCGTTCGCGTCAGCAGTATGGTCCTGTCCCTCTATTTCCTCATCTTTCCCTGCGTCGCCCTCTTTACTTGAATCATCACCGTCCGCTGGCTCTTCTTCTCCGCTCGAGTCTTTGTGGAGAAAGAATATGGTCCAGTCCTCTTTCCTGTTGTGTACTTGATCGGGTAGCATGAGCTCTGCCAGCATATTCTCATCACCACTGATTGCTCCCGGGTATTGGTGTTCCATAATGGGACCTCGATCAACATGAAATGAAGCAACGAGTATGTATTCCACATGACGCTCGATAGAGTCAGCCGGATATTGCGACTTCAGCTTTCTCTTCGGCTGTGAGACACTGTTGCGTTGGGGTGTTTGCTGGGTCGACGATGAAGTAGAAGGTGTACGAGAGCTACCGGATGACTCACGGCGTGGCAGTCGCGGAAGGTTGCTGGTAAGAGGGGCGCCATTACGGGTGGAAGGGTTCGAAGCTGTGCGAGCAGAAGGGAAGGACGACAACGAAGCTTGGCGATTAGGTATTGCACTGTTTGTACTGCCAGTTGTACCACTTGTCGGAGGTCTATAGGAGAGAATGGTGGTCATGATGGACTTCTAGGATCCCAGCTTCAATGCTCCATCAAGTCATTCAATCACCTGCCCCTGCTTAGAGAAGCTGGGGAAGGAGTAACCGATATGAAGGAAGGAAGAGAAACACAGTTGGGATACATGCTCTCATGGATACTGATGAATCATTGTCGAATTAGGGGGGTTGTTAACCTTGTGTGCCGTATGTCACTCTTCATAATATAAAATACAACCTTGCACCACGGGGATCGACCGGTCGAGAACGCTGGGGTCAACCGGCATACTGATAAGGCTGAATTCTCGGAAGATCGACAGGAACCATGTGCGGGAGAGCTAAGAGTAGTGGGTGATCTGTTTGTGGATTGTTGACAATCTTCAACAACAACTATCATTCCATTGCTTCAAGTCTTGTTCCATGGTTTCAATCGTAGCTTAGAACGCACCTATCATCTCAAAACGACCTGCTCATCAGGAACAGGGTAAGACGTAGCTTGGAGAATGCACACTGAAACTACTATGGTGAATCACTTCGCTCAAAGCCGAATCAAGAACTTCAATACTAAACAAGATCTCCCAGTCTCTCCCACCAACATACAAGCCGTCTCCACTCTCCTACGGCTCCCCAAGAACCTCACCCTTCCGCCGCCCCGAATCTCCTGCATCCCCCTTTCGCCGTCCAGAATCGCCCTCCTCCCCCTCAATAGCAATCCGCCCCACAACCCCAACCCCGAAGGAAACCCACTCACCCCTCCCCTCACCCACAAAGTCCATCCACGCCACTCCGCTCACATCCCCAGTGAAACTCCAAACCATCACCACCCCAACCTCAGACACAACAACCTGGACCCCGCGCGGACTTACCCCCTCCCTCCTACCCTCAACCCACTCCCCCCAAACTTCTCCCACTCGCAGCTCCAGCGTCGCCACAGCAATCGCTTACCTCCACCCTCCAACCACCCACACCGCTCGCGCCCCGATCTTATCCAGCGACGCCATCGCCAAACTCCCTCCAACCCGCGTGCGTGAAATGCGCGAAGGCTTCCAAATCCTCGACCGCGACAACGACGGCCTCGTCAATCGCGACGACGTCATCGACATGCTCAGCCAACTCGGCCAGCCCGCCTCCGCCAGCGATATTGCTCCCTTTTTCCCCCCCGGGGCACCGCAGACGCTACCTCTACCCACATTTCTCGCGACGCTGTCGTCGTTATTGGAGCCGCTGTCGCAGCAGACGGAATTGTTGAATGCGTTTGCGGCCTTTGACGATCATGATTCTGGGGAGATCGATGTGGGGGATTTAAGGGATGCATTGCTGAATACGGCGCCGGAGGGTGGCGAGAAGGGAGTGAGTGGGAGAGAGGTGGATGAGGTGCTTGGGGGCTTTGTGGGGAGACGGGCATTCGGGAAAGAGAATCTTGGGGGCAAGATTGGAGGTGGGAGTGGGGGACGAGGAGAGGTGTTTAGGTATCGAGAGTGGGTTGGTGGCGTAATGGGCGGAGGGGAGGAGAAGGAGGGGGAGAAGTAGCAAAGAGAAGGCTTGGTTATGAATAGTGTCTTTAGAAGATGAGCTGTACGATGTTCATTGGCTATGATAAGAGTATCAGCGCGAAACTTTTCCCACCCAGCCCAGCAGCCAAAGTCGCCGTCAAAGCCAATGCGAATGCGAATGCGAAAGCAACAGCAATATCTAAAGCGAAAGCAAAAACCCGAGTCTAAAGACTCTTGCGTGAAAGCAAAGACGCCAGGCAAGTAATATACATCAAAGCGACATACCAGCCCTTCATCCATAATCTCATCAATCGTTAGCGGTCCATTTCCCATCCATATGTTCGTGTTAGTGACCAACCTGCGCTTTCATCTCGTCTCCCTCTTCCTAGCCGTCTCAACCTTCTTCAACGCCAACTCTTCCATCTCCTTCTCTACCCTCTCTTTCCGATCCACCACCTCTTTCTCCTCGCTCGCTTCCGCGTCCGCGTCCGCAACGACCTCTTTCATCCCCTCTTCGTCCCTATCAACGGCTCTCAACCATCCCAGTAAACTCCCTAAGCTCTTCTTCCGATGCGCAAACTCGGCCATACACCTTGGACAAACCCTCAGCATGCAGAAAGTACATTTCCAGCACTGTGCTACTGAACTGTCGCCACAGGTCATACAAGGAACGGGGCAGTAGGTATTCGGAGATGGTATGATGGATCTGTGATTCTGATAGCATTTGTAATGGGTGATGGTAAGTGGCGGTGCTGTGATTGGTATGGGTCCTTCTGGAAAGGTCTTGGGGAGATGGATGCGTAAGCCTATGACCGAACTTCTGGCAGTAGTGGAAAGCTCATTGGCGGAGGGTGTTTGAGACGACACGGACGAGATGCGAGATGTCGGCGACAGTAAAGGTGGCGAAAGCGTCCGTTCGCGATTCGTCACCACTTCCAGAGGTTTCAATGTGCTTGCATGGGAGGTTACGGGTCGTATGGTATCTGCTAGAGTACTCGATCTTCGGTCCTGCGGTTCGGTGAGTGTACTCCCCCGATGCGACAGGGTGCGTTGCTTGAGATCCACCGTCTCGAAATGCGAATTGTCGAGGTGGAGCACGGTCAGTGACGAGCGACGACGAGGCACTTTCACTTGGACCGTGGAGCCCCGAGGTGAGTAGGTAGCGGCTGGCGGTTTGTTTTCTAGCGGCGGGTCGAGTGATGGCCCAGATGAGTTCTCCTTCTCCCACTGATCATCTAATGTTCGCTGACTTTTCTTGGCTCTGATCGAGAGAGGTTTCCTAGCAATGATCGACGCCTTATTGCCCATGCTTTCCAATAGAAAAGAGGGGCTATCTTCAAGGACAGTGCGGTGTTTTGCTGGTGATACTGTTGTAGGATGGCTCGATATGTTTGAAATTCCACTCTGATCAGGCGTGAGAGAATTGACACTGGAGCCGGTTGAGCGCACCGATACAGGACCCGAAGGTGCGGCAAGCTCCTGTACGGGCGGTGGTGGAGGTGTGCATTGGTCTCTTAGAGTCCCATATAGTGAATTAGATGGTCTCAGTGTGTGAGTTGGCGCCTGTGAGATGTCTGTTGAAAGTGTAGCAAGCGGGCGACGAGAATTGCGTGCGAGGTCTCTAATTGATGAGATTCCGAATGATCGATTCGAACGCTGTGTGATCAAATTAGGCGTTGACCGACTGAAAGATTGCCGCTGGAGCCATTGCTGAGGAGCATGGATGGCTGAGCTCGCATGAGACGTATGCTCATTGTCCTTTTTCTTGAGGCGTCGTCGCCCCTGCATAGTTTCAGGCGTGTGCCTTCCAGGTCAATTATTCAGAGATTTTCGGCACTTTCGGGAAATGGTACGGATGATGACGCTGAAATATTTAAAAATGGAAGTTGTGAAGCGCAGTGACTGGCAAGAGGAGTGGATAATTAGCCTTTCTTAGAGGAAAATGGGCAACATTTTCTCTCGAAGCAAAAGATGTGATCTCCTCTACTGCCACATTAATGCAGCAAATGCAAAGCACAGCCCGCCAAAATAGTGACAGATTATTTTACTTATCATATTCGAATCAACTTCAAAGCGCAGGTCCAATCACACCCTGTTCGACTACATTGGCTTCAATTGTGCCGAGAGCGTACGTATCCCTAGACATATGAGATTTATGCAGAGTCAGACAATATGAAGACGTAATGCTAAATGAATGAATGACTTGCTCATCTGGTTCACTAGGAGTGTGACGGGCATGACCACTACGTTGCTGTTAGCGGTAGGTAGAGCATGCATCGGGTGTCACGTAGGACATTTAATGATAGAACGAAGATTGGCTGGTGTTGGCTCTGCAGATACCTACGCAGGGATGGAAGCTTAGCTACAACCACGCCCGCTCACTGATTCCATACGGGACTTCTCTTGCCTACCGGGCTCAATTGAGTAAGGTTTCCAACCAGAGGACTAACGGGATCACGCTGACTTCCATTGCCGGAACTACCGCTACCGCTACCACCGCTCCGCTTCCTGCCCCTCTCGCGAATTACCTCGACCGCTCTTGCAGGCATCGGTGGCGCAGGGTCCTCGTCATCAAGGTCAGCGTAGACACTGTTGCTGGAAAGCATTGATGTAGAGCGTGGTCGGCGATCGTTATGCCGTAAGGAGCCGGAGTGGCTGCGAAGACCGCTAGGCTGATCAGGAGAACCGAAAGCAGGGAAGCGGAAGGGCTGTTGTATTGCACGGTAAGGTACGGTGCCTGGAAGATCGCCCTCTGGGGTGAGAGGTCGTTCGAGGGTTGAGTCGTGGATCATTTGCTGCTCATTAAAGGCATTCTCAACCATTTGAGCTTGCTGCCACGTCTGTTGCCTCAAATAGTAACTTTCTGAAATAGCTGCCTGGTAGTTGGTCATCTGATCGTGGCCTCTCTGCTCGTACTGCAAGCGTTCAATGTCTCTCGCGACTTGCTCTGAATTCTTGCGCTCCCTCTGATCAAGTCCTTGGCTTGTGGCTGACTCCAGCTTTACGTGCTGTTCGCCGAGCTTAGTCTTTCGGCCAAGTAATCGTTCGCGCTTTTGCTGAGTAGCGATAGCTTCATTTTGCGCAGAAGCCTTCTCACGGTGCGCCGCATTTTTGCTCCCGAAGAAGTCTCCTCTCGTGATCGACTGCTGATTTTTTGCCTCGTCCCATCCAGCCTTCTTCTCCTTGGACACTTTCAAGTCGTTTTCAGGAACACAGCCCAATAACTCAATCTCCTGAGATATGCAATTCACGGCATCATCCGCTTGTCGAGTATGTTGATTCCATTGCAGATGGCGGTTGATATGTGCCTTATCCTCTCCACCCAATTTGGAAATCTTAGAGCTAAAAACGTCAATTTCCTTTTTGAGCGCAGTGAACGCTGCCTTGTTGTCTTTTTTATTTCTTTTCTGGCGCGCCTGGGACTCGTTGAAAGTGGACTCAAAGGCTGAGATTGAATTTTTCAGAGTTGTTGTAGGGTTCTTAGGTGAAGAAGGGCGATGAGCTCGTTGAGGGGGGGCGCTCGAGGATATGTTGTAATCTGAGATAACGTCAGCAAGGTCGTCGGAACTGAGCCAAGAATATCTGAATAACCTCTCTCTGCAGCGAGCAAGGGTGATGTGGTCACGATTGCAGAGTACATGACCACACCATCCTCGCTATGGACGAAGCTGCATTTGTAGCTAGAGGACGGCGTAAGGCCATAGACCTCGCCAGTCCACTGCCCATCTGCGCTCTCGTCCTTCATGCCGTTCTTCTTGATTGTCGTCGAAGTCCAGTCAGTGTCATTGATCCGCACGTATAACGGCTTCGAGCGATCGATACCAGCGCTAGCAGTGTTGGTAGACGCCTCGATATCGGTTTCCGTACATTGTGGCTTCTGGAGATAGCTTGTATCGAATCGAAAACATGTCGGTAAGACCTTTGAGATCCAAACACAAGCATCTTCGGACTGGAACGGAGCACTTCCAAGATTCTTCGTATCAGTAGCACCGGATCCTGAAATTTCCGATTGGTTGTGGGACTGCTCATACTCTCGAAGGACAGTGACCTTCGTGTGGGCAAATGCGGCCCAGAGAGGCTGTTGACCTCTGACGTATGTTCCTTGCTTTCGCTTCTTTTTTCCACTTGATATTTTTTCTCGGTCCTTTGCACTTGCGGACGGCGGTTTCAAGGTTATGTCTGGAGCTTGCACGACAGCTGGCACATTGAGCTCAGACGGAATCTTTGGGCGAACAGGGGACCCAGGAATGGCCTCAGCACCAGTTTTTTTGCTTAGGGAAATTGTTTGGGCATACTCTCGTTTCTGGTACCATCTTCGAGCAACGTGAACCAATCCTTGGACTAATATATGGAGGGCGATAAGTAAACGAAACCAACCGCCTGGCGAATGAGTAGGAATAAAATCGTTTCCAGAAAATGATAAAGGACTTTCAGACACATAAGGTATTGATGATAGAATTGCGGACCAGTCGTAGCCAAACAGTCGTTTCGGTATCCATTGATGACGAGCCACGTGACTGACCGTAACAATGGACATGCAGAGCAGTGTACGATCAGAGCCCCTTTTCTTGCTAGCAGTTCCTCCCCCAAGGGACGTCGCAACCACCGCCTGTGCCAGCTCGATAGAAAGAGTCTTCACCGGCGTCCACATCACAAGCCAAAGTATTAACCCAATAACATCGGTCAAGAAGATGGTAGCTAGCGAAGGGGTACCTCCGGAGCCTTGGAAAATCTCATGAAATGTCGTGGGTAGAGAGGAGGCACCGGTTGGAGTAATGAAGGTGAGCACAGCGAATAGCGCATTCGTGACAGTCAGTAACGTTGGAGGCAGGGAGAGCAGGAAGATGAGGATCGCGATCGTATCACCGAGTGGACAAGATCGGAGAATAGTGAGAGCGAGATGCCAGATGGTATTATCGTGAACCATGGGATTCTTTGCGGCGTTGACGTCGATTTTGCGATACGTATGCTCAACGGAGCCGTTGGCATGACTGGTCCCATTAGGCAGAGCATCTAAGATTCTCGTATGGGATTCCAACGGCATCTCCTCGCCCTCCTCCCGTGATTGAGAACCTCCTTTGACGATCGTTGTTGTCCCAGATGTCCGATTATCAGGCGGCAGTATTGTCGATTGCACGGCTGGGGTTGTGACAGGCACGCCGTCGGCTTGGGAGACTCCCTCGGGACTCCCATTGAGATGACCATTCGACCTTTGCTTTGTAATTCTCTTGCCAGGCGCGACGACGCCGTTCTCATGACGGGAGTTGTGCTGATTTCCTTTCTTCAAGGCACGCGGCATAGATGGTGAATCCGCCTACTCCAAGGCTTTCCCGCCTGCTACTCAAACTCGCCGGGTACTCTCATCTATTGCGACAGGAGTTCTAAGGCAAGCGATTGCAGCTGGTAAATACTGGTTTGCAACCCAACCGGTAGTCGTAGGCGGGGAGATGAATAAAATGTTAGGTAGTCGGGAGTCATTGTGGTGCGCCTATAAACGGCGCGGTTCAATCGGAGTTTCGGGTATCATAAAGTATATTGGATTGACTACATTAAGTAACTTATATTCTACATGCTTGCTTGCCTAAAATGCAATCAACGAATCTTGTCACACTTTCTTTCACGGTCTTACGCTGTTTTCAACCCCTTCGTGCTCCACCTTCCTGCTCGAATGCGGAGACTTCAGACTCATCCGTCCAATGACTTGCAGCGGCCACTGCTTTGAGTTCGGGAGAGACTTGGCTAGGTGATCCTCACGCATATTCCAATAGAATCAATGCAGATCAATTTTCGGCACTCTTGTAACAGAGAAGGTTCGGACACTTGCGGAAGGGAAGCACGCTCCCACACTCTGAGACTCTGTAGAATAGGGACTTGCGATAGCTAGGCGGGAGGAGGTTTCACACCACATAGACCTAGAAGCGAGTGTCACCTCGTGAAGGCAATACCCATACTCCGTAAACGACTATACAACATGATATTGAGCTCCAGCGACAACTGGAGGTCACGTGCAAATAAAGTATAGACCAATGCCGGCAATCGCAACATCTACACAAGCTGACGCAGTCAATGCCTTAAGCATTTCATACATAGTGTGGGGCAGCAATGCCAAGGTATTGGAGAGATCAATGGGGTACCGCTAAGGAACGTTATCCGCTTGAATAGAAGCCTCTTGGCTTGGAGAGCGTCTTGTTATGGATATTGAGCTGAAATCCTTGAAGAAGTACAGGAATGTTACACTCCTGGGCTGAGGCAGACAGTATATATACATGAAAGATGGCAGATGAATGTGCCGGATGGTAAGGGGGTAATGGTTTCCAAGCGTCTGACTTCCTCGCCCTGGTCGACGCATCGTAAGGCGTAAAGAATCTACTCCAGCCGTTGCTATTACATGCTAACATGAGTCTGTCAACCAACTCTTTTCACAAGCAGCTGGGCTTGATGCCTGTACCGGTCATGGTCATTGGCTCAAAATCGTCAGATCCTTGGTCGAAGGACTGATCGTATGAGATTCAGGCATTTGGTATTCGATATCGTATGCCCTGAGAACACGCGTATGTGGGCAAATGGTTGCAGGGATGCTAGTAGCTGCTCGGTCGTGAACGCAAAGGACCATGACGGTGATGAGACCGGTAGTGATAGTGGAGGCAATGGTACTGGCGATTGGCAATATGAGAAGGGTTTCGACTGATTGATATCCTGGTGCCCTATAAATACCATTTTCTACTTCGAGACTCGGAACCTACTCAGCTGTGATAGTGTGGCTTCAGAAACACAATATTGGGAGCTGACCTTGATGAACAACTTAGACTCGACCGCGCTCGTGATAGTCAATCACATACCCAAATTACAGTCTCAGGTCATAAATCGATCAATTAGAGGATCTGTGTTTGACATCCGGACTGTTGTATGTATATCGAACAGCATAGCCCTTACGGTAGTTGCACGACCTGTAAGATCTGAAGACAGCGTGGTACCCAAATTCTATGACGGAATTTTGATGACAATTCTACCCTCGACCTGGTATGCCGCGAGTTCTCTCAGCACATCGTCCAAGTCCTCGAATGCTCTGACCTGAACAACAGGCTTTACTTTCCCCTGCACCGCCATCTCCAAAAGCTCCTCCAAGTGTTCTGGCGTACCGACACTGGAACCCACAATCCTCAATGCCCTCTTCAGCAGCTCAAACGGACTCACAGTTAGATTGTCCGTTACCAAACCGACGCAGACTAAAGTGCCGCAATTTCGCAGTAGTCGAAAAGATTGTGCGTAGGCAGCTGGTCCGGCTGTAGAAATAACGGCATGAGCGCCATACCCATTGGTCAGCTCTTTGACTCGGGTTTCAACGTCATCGGATTTGAAGTCCAAGAATGAGGTAGCGCCCAGCTTCAAACATAGATTTCGTTTCTGTTCTCCTGTATCGATTGCAATGACCTTCAGGCCCTTCTCCCTCGCGATTTGCACACCAAGATGACCCAAGCCTCCACCAGCTCCAGTCAGTACCAACCACTCTCCTTCCTTGAGGCCTGCTCGTGAGATCGACCCATACATCGATAAACCAGCACACAACAGGGGCGCCGCGACTACATCGTCGAGCGCATCAGGAATTATGGTCAGTCCTTCGACTGGAGAGAGTGTGTATTGCTGAAAGGTGCCAGGAACATCTCGGCCGGAGTTGTGCTGGTTGGGACACGCAGTGACATCCACAGCACAGATCTCGCATTGCTTGCAATAGGTGTGGAGCCACTTCACACCTACACGCTTCTGTAGAAGGTCGTGGGGAACATTAGTCCCCAGTTTGACAACGTGACCCACCCCTTCGTGACCACCGATATCAGCGGTCATTGGAGTATTACCAAACATATTGTGGACATCCGAATGGCATACACCACTGCAAGACAGTTTGATGAGGACCTCACAGGTTCCAGGTTCAGGGATTGGAATGTCATTGCGGATTTTTATACGTGCATCAGGGCCACGTTGATCTACCCAGGCTCCTGATTGTGTGTCCCTTGCTTCAGCCATAATCGCCGTATAAAGTGATCTGGGGCGCGGCCAGCTGTTGACGATATAGTATACATCTTTTGCGAAGTCATAAGAGGGGGGAAAGTAAGCACTTAGGATGAAGGAAGGAGGATTGTCTTTCACGTGACACTTCCGTTATCGGTATCCCCACTAGAATAACCCTAATGGCCCAATTGCTTCGTTTCTGTTTCGGACCCGGTCTAATGCCTCCTTCAGGACTTCATACTTCCTTCCTAGCGCTCACCACTTTACGACATACTCGTTCATGTCTTCAGACATCACAATTACGCTCAAAGTCCATTTCCGCCACCTCCAATGACCTTGTTGATGCCGCCGTCACAGCAACCCTCCCATCCCGATGGCTCTCCGACCTCAAACAGCGCATTGGCTACTGCATAAACTTCGGTCTCGGTCATGAACAAACCATCGAGGCTGGAGCTATATCAAAAGTTCTGGCGCAAGATTGGAGGGAGCTGCTCGCAGGGAGCGAGGGATTCTTGACGGGAAGAGGCAGGGCAGGATTTGAAGGTAGGGAGGTGGTTTGGGGCGAGATGGTAAGCTATACAGGGCTGTGACACACCATATGATGGAAATTTAAGAGAGAGAAGACGTATAGAAACCAGCTGACATGGGCTGTGGGTATGAGTAGGACGTCATGGTGAGCCCTCCCTTCTTGTTCCATACCAGCCTGCGTTGCTTCAATGATGGCCACTCAATCTGAAAGCCAATCCTGCCATCCGTAATTTGCTCAAAATCTGAGTGACTACTATCTTCCCAATATACTCTGCATCACCCTGCTCGCTCCTCCAAAACTTTCCTACCAAAATATTTCAATCACCCATAAACCTGCCTCAAGCATTCAATATATCAAAAACACCCTAACCTCTCCAAAGGGTACCCAACCACCACCATCCACTCCTCGCCCATCTCTCTAACCACCCACCAAAGGCCACGTAAACAACGTAGCCTACATCCGCTACGCCGAATCCGGCCGTATAAACTGGGCCCAAAACTTCGCCCACCACATCGACCCCCAGCACAAAAAAGAATGGTCCGACCTCTGGACACCGAAAGGTGACGGCCTCATCCTGCGAAGCATGAAAACCGATTATAAATTCGTAAATCCCCCTCCCCCTCCTCAAAAATCCCCTATTCCCCCTTTTCCCAGCCAGATTTAACATACTAACCCCCCCCTCCAGCCACTAACCTACCCCGACCGCATCTCCATCTACCACAAACTCCGCTCCCCCCCCACCCCCTCCACCACAAATTTCATCCTCGACGTCCTCATCCTCTCCGAGCGGCATCAGCGGCCCGCCGCACGATGTGTAGAGGATATCGTCATGTACGATTATCGGCGTGGGGAGAAGGTGCCCTTGCGACCGTTTATGGTGGAGAGGTTTTGCGAGACGTTTCGGCTGCAGGAGGAGGCGGGGGTGAGGAATGGGAGGAGGGTGGGGGGGTTGGTGCGGAGGGTGGAGAGGTTGGAGGGGGGGAGTTGGGGGAGGGAGGGGGCGGTGGAGGATGTTGGTGGTGGTGGGGAGAGGTGATGGGGGGAGGTAGAGAGTGAGTGGAATTACTTTGGAGGTGCAGCTTTTGAGATCTTCTTAGGCTAAGACGCCGACATTGATGATAGGAAATGAACTGGGCTGGAGACTTCTTGCCGTCACAAGGGAGATGTTTATGGTGATTCATGTGAGCATATCTTGACAAACGAAATAATGTCAGACCACGAGGAAGGTAAAGGTGGCTTGTGAAAGCAAAAAGTATTGTATTCTCAGCGCTCGCTTGCTATTATGCAAAAAGTGTCATACGATCTTCGTGAAACGCCTCGCTCAAATATGCAAGCATAGACCACCCCCTACCATATACCATTTTACACGCATGAACAGGCGCTCTTATTCAAATTCCACCCTCTTCGCCTCCCTCTTCGCCTCCCTCTGAGCCCGCTCGGCCCTTCGTCGCCGCCGGTTATTGGCATAGTCCGCACTCGCCTCGGTCGTATTCCCATCATACGTACCGGGACTGCCAACACTCATTGCTCCCGGCGGCCTCAGCCCGGACGAGCTCTCGGGTATCGGTGGCGGGGCTGGCACGTTGGGATACACGTTTGGATTGCTCTGGGCTTGGGCTAGGTTTCGCGCTTCCGCAAGCCTCTCACTCTCTATCCTCATTGCTTCTGCTTGCTGTCGTTCTGCCATCTGATTTCTCCGGAAGCGCTCTGTAGTACCGTCCGTGCCGCTTAAGCTGCTGACGCTGTCACCTCCACGCCGATTTGGCGAATCTCGCGAAGCCCGGCGCGCTTCTCGTTCAGCTGCGGCTTCAGCTTCGGGAAGACGTCGAAGAGTGACATGTCGGCCACCGTCATGCAACTTGACTTTGACGCTGACTGGAGTCGAAGCAGCCTTGCTTTCCTCACCTCCACTAGCTGATTGACGGCGATTGGACCGATCTCGTCGACGTGAAGATGCTTCAGCAGCTGCAAGATCTACCTGACTCTCCTGCCGATCACGTGATCGACGACGACGACCCCCCATTTCAGCAGCCGCAAGTCCAGCAGCTCCGCCTGCGAGGCCCGCTGCTGCTGCATCCTGTCCCGAACGATGGCGCCAGTGATTTCTGCCATCGTCGCCAATATAAACCTCGGAGCCAGAAGATTGATCGTGAAAGAGACCACCGTGTCGATCTGGCGGTATCTCCGGCATTGGGATTTGTCCATTACGCGGGATACCGCCCAGTGGAAGCTCTTCCACCGTAGATCGGTTACGGCCATGACCAGCCAATGCTGCCCCGCCTACAGCCCCAGCGCCTGCACCACCGGTAGGATACTGGCCGGCTGGGATAGGAGGGATGCCATGAGAGGCACCAGGGTGGCCACCAATGGAGCTCGTATCGCTAGTTAGTGTTGACTCTCCGGGCGGATGCCGGCGAGGAAGGCGGCCGTCTCCCGTAAGTCGGTTGCCGTGCGTTCGAGCATATTGCTCGTCTTCAAGCCGCCGATCCTCATTACGTGATTTACGTCGATTCCAGATACTGCGGGCCAAACCCACTGCCCCGAGAGTTGCAAGACCGTCTCGTAAACCATGGCTTTGTCTCCGTTGGCCACTGGCGCTTCTAAAGCTTGAGTGGGTGTACGATGATACACTTTCCAAACGTTGAAGCGGCGGACGTCCTGCAGTCGGCAAAGGCTGATTGAGAGGATGCTGGTTTGCGGGAAGAGGTTGGTTGAGAGGGATAGGGCCACCCGGTGGAGGTTGACCAGCTGGACCGTCATATCTGCCGTCGTTGAATCTGCCGTCATTAATCGCAGCGTCCCCTCCCAGTGGAGCACCGTAATCGCTATCGCGGTCCCGATATCGTCGATCGAAGTATCTTTCGACTAGTCCTGCCAGCCCAATAGGCGCTGCGATCCTTAGTAGCCGGTCTTCCCAGATTCCATCTCTACCTGGATCGTGGCCATATTGTGAGTACTTTTCATTTTCAACATAGGAGCCGGAAGGCCGGTGAGATCCAACAACCTCTAGACCATCCCCTTCACGTCTTGCTCTTGAACCTCGTATTCGATCAATGAGCCAGTAAGCACCTGCACCAGCTAATGCGCCTTTCACCACATTTCCTGATCGTCCGCCTGATGTTCGCCTCTGCCGTCGATCGTCCACAACACTCCCGGTACCATAGCTGTACCGACTATCGTAATCGCTTCCACCTCGCCGTTCTTGGAGGTAGGACAATATGAAGTAAATCAGGAGCAGCGCAAAAACAGCCAACGCATATAATACAAACAATGCAACAGGGGATCCGTAAAGTGTGAGTCCTAGGGGTATCTGTGCGAGTCCTAGAAGAGCAATCATGCGGCCAATCCAATGGTGAAACTATCGTTGTCAGTGACTGCTTTCGTGGTCGAGATAATGCCAAAGCATACCATAACTTTCAATGGTTCATAAATTCTTCTCTTCATTTTCTCCTTCCGATGAACCCACCAACCTCCGATAGCCTGTAACCATATCAAAATATAAATTGCCAGCCCAATGCCATGATGTGGGTTCGTCAGGCTTCTCCTCGGTCCGACTGCGAACCAGCCTAGTACAAAGACGACTGTTGATAGTAACACCGTCAATATTTGCAGCCATATATGATATCTCAATGCCATTCGAGGGTTGCGGCCATAGAATCGTACTATCATAATAGCAGAAGGAATGATGAGAAGGAAGGTGATTGCCGCAATGATTCCATGGGCTCGGATTAAATTGTGATATTGAGGTAATTCTCGGAAACGATTACCCATGCCTATAGTACATCAGAAACGGTTCCACGTGGAATTGGGATGTGCATGTGGCATACCGTTGTACTGGGTTGTGGCTAAGTTGAACCCTACCAGATTAGGAAGCAGGAATGTATTTTTCGTAGCGTCCCATGTTCCATCGCCCACACTCATTGTACCGGAGGTGTACGAGCTGCTTCCGGCTGGAGCCAGCTGTGGAGATGGTGACATGGTACTTAGCTACAGGTAGGTTCGCCTAGTGACCAGAGCTCTAGGGATCCCATGTATCTGCGGGAATTCCATGCGACAGCTCAGATATCGAGTTTCCTTGCGAGTGTATGATATGTGGGAAGAGCAGCTAGAAAGTGGACGTCGTGGAGGAAAACTGGCACAATGTTACTATCCTGTCGTGCAGGTAAGATATCAACTTGAGTCTTCAACCGTAAGTGAGTTGATTGTGGCTTGGTCTTTACGATATGGTGTTTCTTGACTACCTTAGGAATCTCTTGATTTCAGGATCTGCCGAGTCTTGGAACAGCTTTCCCTTGTTGCGGCTGATCGCCACTGCCGTAGCAACGGGACTAAATCAACATCCCTCGATCCTCGTGCCAAGTCTGCTTATCGATTAGATACTTCTAGCGCCCTAGTAAACTGAAGCAGTAACTTTCTCGCCAGTGCAATAATTCAAAGAATCTTTGATTAATTACTTAGTGTGGACAACCAAAACTTACGCCTTTTTGTTTTTGCTACGACTGCCATGGACTGGAAAAAGCTGCTTTCACGTCCGAAGCCAATTCGTTAATTATTGGCTACCGAAAGACCAAATCCACCCGATTCCCTATTCTATTCTGTGTAATCATATCCATACCTTGCGCGCACATACTATGGACATTTGCTCAGGATGGTACGCGAAGAACCTGGCTGCGATAACCTAACAACAATAATGGGAACGGCCGCGTCTCGATTGTTTTCACTCTCGTCCCAGGTCTTCAGCACGAGCGATTTCTGGACTTGCCTACAAGACACCCCACGACACGTTGTGCATAGCAGTTCGCCATATTAGCGATATAGAGGTCGACCTACGTTTTATGTGTGCACTGCCTGTCCCAAAGCGCAATTGCTCATGCAACCAAAAAGACATGCTTTTATGAGCGTAGTGGGGCATGTGCCACAGGGAAGCAAGATGGGAGACACAAGAGCTTCAACGACATCACCAACAGTCTTTCATCCTTTGATGTCTACAAGACTCCCTCGGGAGTAGGAAGCTTCAAATTCGAGAAAACAGAAGCGCCAGAAGCAGTTAGTCACCGATCCCGGTCTTCAACCGCCACTAATCATGCACCTATACACAAGCTGGCCGGATCACCCCTAGCTTGTCCAATCAAGTCCCGTTAGCTGCTCATCCCTGCTGTCGACCATGGCAGCTCAGCGGCTACCATTGAGCTCCAGTCGCTCATTGGTGCTGACTTCGAAGCCCATATCCTGCAGTCTTCCCAACTTCAAGTGGGCGGCGAGTTCCTGTCCCTTCACTCCATTGCCTCACCTTTGCACTCTATTCCGATCAACAGCACTCACGGTGGATCCGTGGACGACAGTGCTGGAAAGCTGAGACTAGAGCGCTCATTACACAGCCTTTCGTTATGGAAATCTTATCTTGCTTCTCCGCAATCCCACGCAAATGGCGCGCACCACAAGTCCTTGTCGGGCTCTTCGTATGCGAACTTCTTTTCAGTATTGCTACTCTCGCTCTTTTCGGCATTGCGCATCCAAACCTATATCGCACTCGATTCTGGCAGGAGGGGTCGGATCATGGATGGAATAGCAACCCAAATCAGATGATATACGCATACGCAAATTACAAACCGATCAGTGCGCCAGTACCATGGAGTCAATTGTTCGCTCCCTCCAACTACAAGCTTGTATGAGACTTGAAGACTTACAGCCTGCAGCACTACGGACTTCAACGTCGTAATCGCCGTGCTCTCGGTCTTCCTCCTCCTATGCAAGGGCATTATGTTCATCTGCTCTGTCTTTCATCCTCTTATATCCCTCATCGTCCACGCTGCCCTCGTTGCATTGTGGGCCGTCAGCATCCACAATCAAGCGGCGCCTGATATGAGCGATCCCAAGCACCCACAATCTGGAGCGCCATGGTACATAACCAAGAGCTGTGGGCCACCAGTAAGCCCGAGTCTGATAGGATACTGCAAGCAAGCAAAGGCAGCATTTGCAGTAACGATCCTGATGTGGTTCGTACAATCATCCCAACACTTCGATATACTACTGACCAATCATGTATTATAGTACCCTATTCGCCACATATCTCGTCCTTACACTCATCACCCTTTATCCCAATAAGTCTTTCCGATCCGCGCGCAGCTCAAAGGTTAGCGACAGAGAGGTAGCTTTCCAGCCTTATGACATGTTGGAAATGCCGCGAACGCCTGGAACAAGCGGGGGACTAATGAGTCCAACGACACCAAGGACAAAGGCCTTCAATACCCTTGAAGGTCACGGGAAAGCGCCTGTTAGGCAGGGCAACAAAGGAATACCCCTCCGACATCATATTGGAATGGGGGAGGAGACATATCAGGGTCCAATTAGGGCGTAGAAAAGATATGATACATGAAGGGGTTCCGGTCCAGAGGCGTTGGATTGTTCTTCTGGCGATCAGGCGTTAGACTTGTAATTTATGCCCTCAATAGGCCATACGAGTATAGGCTTTCTTTCAAGTATTCCAGCTTTGAGACTAGATCAGAAAAACCTATACTTTTGGATCAAGCTGCAACAAGTGACCTCTCCGGAGCAAGCATGCCACATACCCTGATTCAAATGTAAGCGGTGCTACCTAAAAAAACATGGTGAGGTGGATGGATATTTGCCAAGCCTCTTTACCCCTATTGTCGTATATCTGCTCGTTTTGCGGAACTGAAAGTCGCGCGCACCATGAGCATGTCTGAAAGTCTTCTTCTTGTTCCTACGCAACAACCACGCGTTGGTATGACTCTAAATTCGTCCAATGTCATCCTTGATGCATAGTCATTATATCCTACCATTTACATGTAATTATTCTAGGTATTCCCATAGTAGGACGCTGTAGTAGCCTCTTCATAAAGCCAACTTTCTAGCCGAGGTAACTTCCGACAGCGGGGCACGAGGAGTAGTGAACTTCCTAAGGCTTTAGTTCTATATAGGAATAAGACCTTAAGAAGTTATAAGACTTAGTGGATATCTTATTTATCATGTCCTCTAGATTCTGCGAGAATTTGAAGTTATACCAAGGCATGGTTGTTGCGTAGGAACAAGAAGAAGACTTTTAGACATGCTCGTGGTGCGCGCGACTTTCAGTTCCGCAAAACGAGCAGATATACGACAATAGGGGTACGCCAGTCGCGTCCGACGCGAATTCGATCTAGATGTTGTATTTATACACAATTTCACCTTGAACAAACTTTGCTATTAAAGGCCTCCTCTACGTCCCTACATCCCGTTTCGTATCCGCAAAATGGAGACGAAGATGGAGTCATTCGAAAGAATATATCTAGATCTTTCAAAACAACCGGGGAAGTGTCGCATAGCGGAATCGGGAGTGGGGTGGAAACCCTCAGGCGGGGGTGATACTTGGACATTGGACAAGAATGAAGTGGGCGGGGCACAGTGGAGCCGTGCAGCTAAAGGACACGAACTGAGGATATTCTCACGGACAAAAGGCATTATCCAGCTCGATGGATATGATCAAGAAGTGAGTGCAGCCAATCTTTTTGTATTGGACCAGCTCTGGACTCACTGTTCAAGGATTTCGATCGCCTCACCAAAGCTTTCAAGCTCTTTTATGGTATCAATATCGAAAGCAAGGAGCATGCATTGCGGGGTTGGAATTGGGGGAAGGGTGAATTCGGAAAGCAAGAGCTTGCATTCAACGTTCAGAATCGGCCAGCCTTTGAATTACCATACTCTGAAATATCGAACACGAATCTAGCGGGGAAGAACGAAGTGGCAGTCGAATTCTCATTACCAGCAGGTGGCGCTGAAACAGGCACAAATGGGCATTTTGGGGGGGCACGGGGTAGAGGGCGCAAAGCTGGTGCAGCAAAGGATCAATTAGTGGAGATGAGGTTCTACATTCCTGGGACTGTCACCAAGAAAGGAAAGGACGAGGACGGAGAAGACAAGAGTGTTCACGGATCGGACGCCGAGGAACAGAATGCTGCCAGTCTGTTCTACGATACTCTGATGGACAAGGCAGAGATTGGAGAGGTTGCCGGAGACACTTTCGCTACCTTTTTGGATGTGCTACATCTCACACCGAGGTACGTACCTTCCGCATGGTATTTTCTCAGAGATCTGGGATTAATAGCGGTACAGAGGGCGGTTCGATGTCGATATGTACGAGAATTCATTTCGGTTGCGCGGGAAAACCTATGACTACAAGATCCAGTACGAGCACATCAAGAAGTTTATGCTCCTGCCCAAGCCAGACGATATGCATACTCTCATTACAATCGGCCTGGATCCCCCATTAAGGCAGGGCCAGACAAGATACCCATTCCTGGTGATGCAGTTCAAGCGCGAAGAGGAGGTGATCATTGAGCTGAATATGACTGAGTAGGTTGTGACAATGTAGCTCTTTCCGACTCTCGCTAATGGATGGGTGGACAGTGAGATGCTAGAAGGCAAGTATAAAGGCAAATTAAATCCTAGATACGAGGAGCCGCAACACTCGGTCGTTGCCCAAGTCTTCCGTGGTCTGGCTGGGAAGAAGGTGGTCACTCCTTCGAAAGACTTCAGCAGTCATCACCAACAGTCCGGCGTAAAGTGTAGCATCAAAGCCAACGAAGGCCATCTCTTCTGCTTGGACAAGAGCTTCATGTTTGTACCGAAGCCGGCTACGTACATTTCTTTCGACACCATATCCGTCATCGTCATGTCTCGAGTCGGCGGTGCCGTATCAGCGAGCCGGACCTTTGACATTACTGTCATGACGAAGAATGGCGGCACCGAACATCAATTCAGCAACATCAATCGGTATGTCCTCTACGCTTCACGTTTGACCCAGCTAATGTACCCCCCTAGGGAGGAACAAAAGCCACTCGAAGACTTTTTCCAGGCCAAAAACCTAAAAGTCCGCAACGAGATGTTAGAAGACGTAAGTCAACCCCATGAACCCCCACCACCTTTCCCCCTCCTACCTCTTCTCCCATATATAATCCAAACCGGAGCCGCCATCCCCACTCACTCACCCACTAATATAACAACCAGTCCTCCGCCCTCATCCAAGCCGCCCTCAACGACGCCGACATCGCCTCCTCAGACGAAGAAGTCGTCGCCGCCCGCGCCGACCGCGGCTCCGCAGACGAAGACTCCGAAAGCGCAGACGAGGACTTCCAATCCGATTCCGAGTCCGACGTCGCGGAGGAATACGACTCGGCGCACGAGAGCAGCGGCAGCGGGAGTGATGCGGAGATGGCGGATGGTGATGGTGGTGGTGATGGTGGTGGTGATGGTGCTGGCGGCGGGGGTGGGAGTGGTAAAGAGGGTGTGGAGCCTAAGAAGAAGAAAGCGAAGACGGGTGTGTAATCTTCTGAGTTCTGTTCAAGAGGATGAATTGGTTTCATGCATGGCGACGGGCGTTTGGGTAGATTGAGTTCCGTTGATGATCTACCATATTCAAATCCTCCTGGGCTCCTATTCTATTCCATTCTATTCTAGTTCCCACCCCTTGGAGGTAGTTGATATACCACGATGCAATTTCCTACCTTACCTTCATGGATGGTAGAACTAGCTTAGGAAATAGAAAAAACAACTTACATTGACCCTTCCTTTAAACTCATTCATCTTCGTTCTCTCAATCCCATCTGTGGAAACACGCAAGCTCTCCTAACTACCTTACCTAGGTATCCAATCATCGACTCGATGCTTCATTAGGTAGGTAAGGTAGATGATGAGTCGAGAGGGTAGGTACTTGGAACTACCAATTTCAGGAGTCCAGCTATGTTGTATATCATACATCTCCAGTCATGATATCTATAAGTTAAAGCAGCGGTGTACCATTTATTCACAATGTAAAAAGTCAGCGGTTCTTTGTACGTAGTCGAAGAGAGGTTTTTTGATAGAACTTTGATCACGATTTGTTCCTCACTGACATCGAGCGGTCTTGAAACAGCAACACAGGAATGGGATATCATTTCTCACTTTTGATGCTATCTATGAACGCTCTTTGCACGCCGATACTAAAGGCTACATGCTGAAAAAGCCATCGTAAGCCATCTGCATCCAGGCCCGGATTCAAGGACAGGCCTCGAGCAAGACTGTCCGACGTAACGATTAACTGGAAGTGAAGAAAGACAGACAGCCATAGATGACAGAACCTGATGATTGCATTGAACAAGATCACAAACACCTGTATTGAAGCGATCTAGTCAACTTCCTCCATAGCGCTCTCACCGGCCTCGGCAGGTGCTGCTTCTTCCTCCGCAGCCTTCTCCTCGCTCGTCTCGGCCTCTTCGTCAACATTAAGACCCAACGATACGAGCTTGTGGATACGCTCGGCGAACCCGGCGGGTTCCTCGATGGTGAAGCCAGATACGAGCAACGATGTCTCGAATAGGAGCTGAGTGATGGACTTGACCGTACGGTCGTTCTCCCCATCAGACTCAACCTTCTTCTTCAATTCCTTGATGATGGGTGACTTGGGCGAAATCTCAAAGGTCTTCTTTGAGGACATGTACGAGCTCATCGAGGTATCACGAAGAGCTTGGGCCTTCATGATACGCTCCATATTGGCAGACCAGCCGAACTGGCCGGTACGGATGGCGCACGGCGCTCCGGTAAGCTTGTGGCTGACGACAACCTTCTCGACCTTGTCACCGAGGACGTTCTTCAGAGCCTTGGCAAGCGACTCGAACTCCTTCTCCTCTTCCTCACGCTGCTTCTTTTCGTCGTCGGTCTCCTCGAGCTCAAAGTCTTTAGTGATGTCGACAAGCTTCTTACTCTCATACTCCTTGAGCTGAGTCATGGCATATTCATCGATGGGGTCAACCAAGAAGAGGACTTCGAATCCCTTCTCCTTCAGTGCGTCGAGGAATGGCGACTTTTGGACAGCTTTCAGGGACTCGCCGGTGATATAGTAGATATTCTTTTGGTGCTCTGACATACGGGTGATGTAATCAGCGAAGGATGTGGTCTCGTCTCCAGACTTAGTAGAGCTGAAGCGAAGGAGCTTTGCGAGGGCTTGACGGTTTTGCGCATCCTCATGGATGCCAAGCTTGATATTCTTGCTAAACGCCGTGTAGAACTTGTCGAATTGCTCGCGATCCTCAGCAATTTCGCTGAACAATTCAAGAGTCTTCTTGACAATGTTCTTCTTGATAACCTTCATGATCTTGTTCTGCTGAAGTGTTTCACGGGACAGGTTGAGAGGCAGATCTTCCGAGTCGACAACGCCCTTCACGAAACTGAGCCACTCTGGGATGAGATCCGTAGCGTCATCTGTGATGAACACACGCCTCACGTAGAGCTTAATGTTGTTCTTGGTCTTCTTGGTCTCGAAAAGATCAAAAGGCGCGCGCTTTGGTACGAAGAGGACGGCACGGAATTCTAATTGACCCTCAACAGAGAAGTGCTTTACAGCCAAGTGATCCTCCCAGTCGCTATGTCCATGTCAGCAATGTACGCAGATTGGCGTGGATGCTCAAACATACTTTGATAGGGTCTTGTAGAACGAGCCATACTCCTCAGCTGTGATGTCTGCAGGATTCCGTGTCCAGATCGGCTTCGTCTTGTTCAGTTCCTCTTCCTCGATCTTGCTCTCCTTAACCTTCTTGGTTTTCTTCTTCTTCTCTTTGTCCTCTTCTTCATCATCGTCTACCTCCTCGATCTTTGCCTTTTTTTCTTCGTCTTCCTCGGCATCCTTTGATTCTTCAGCGTCGTCATCGGGCACGTCTTTCTCGGTCTCCTTGAGGACATGAAGGTAGATGGGGTATGAGATGAATTCAGAGTGCTTTTTGACGACCTCCTTGATTTTGCTCTCATTCAGGTAATCGGTCTGCTCATCCTTGAGATACAAGATGATCTTGGTGCCACGGCCAAGCCGCTCGCCATCGTCATCCTGAGTTAGGGTGAAGGTCCCACCAGCGCTTGACTCCCAGATGTATTGCTCATCGTCATTGTTCTTTGAGATAACAGTCACTTTGTCGGCGACGAGATAGGCGGAATAGAAGCCAACTCCGAACTGACCAATCATGGAAATATCAGCGCCAGCGGTCAAAGCTTCCATGAACTGCTTGGTACCCGAGCGAGCGATCGTGCCGAGGTTGTTAACAAGATCCTTAAGAGTGGTCAGCAATCGAAAGGTATTGATGTGAGGCAGTACTCACGGCTTTGGTCATGCCAATACCAGTATCACGGATGGTGAGGGTCTTGTTAGCCTTGTCAGGTATGAGATCGACACGAAGGTCTTTGCCTGAGTCTAGCTTGCTTGGATCGGACAGAGCTTCATAGCGTATCTTGTCCAAGGCATCGGAGGAGTTGGAAATGATCTCTCGTAGAAAGATCTCCTTATTGCTGTAGACTGTGTTGATGATCAAGGACAAGAGCTGAGAGATCTCCGCCTGGAACTCAAAAGTTTCCCCAGGCATGATTGCGGTGAGGCTTTGTATTACTGTGACAGTATGTCAGCTTGGGATCAATAGCAGTAAGACAGAGAACTGCGTCGGGCGGTATATTAGGAGGTGTTGAAGACATGGGGCTTGTCAGGCAAACATGCATTGGCGAAACTTCAAAAGACTTACATTTGAAGGGTATGGGACTGTATAGATGCGGAGTTTCGATTGAAGTGTAGAAGGTGTAGCTTTGGTGTTTGCAAGGTTGATTTATGTTTTCCGAGCTGTAGTAGGCCTGCAAAATATAATCTGGAGCTACTTTCTTAGCGCGAAAATTTAGACTTTCGAACCTGATGGAAGAATTCTACAAGCTGGAAGATTCTATGTGCAGCCTTACATCTCACAGCTACAGCAATTAGGCCAACGTGCCGTGGTCCGGATGTCTTCGTTTCACTGCGAATTATAGGTTCAGATTACTGTGTAAATCATTTCGCTGATGCATGCTATGCAAAGTCTCATTGCTCCCCGCAACAGCCCTGAGTAACTCCATCATCCCGCACGTAGGTATCTTCATAGTCATAAGTAGAACTCCAACCGTGCAAAGCTACACATGTTCCCCGAACCAGCCCCAAGTCCATGACCCATAGGTACCGCTCCCTACAATCCATGTCTTCGTAAGCCAAACAAATATACCAACACTTCCGAGTACCTGGAAGGCAATCCATCCCCTTCGTTTGAATGCCTCATTCCATCGTAAAAGTCCAAGAGGATCACCAGCATTAAGCAAGCCACGACGACCGGCCAGTCTCCCAACATCACTTTGCGTTGGCATCGTTTCTTTCTCTGTTGGTGCAGCTGGGACTAATCCTTCTCTGGGTACTAGAGCTCCTTCGTTGACGGTCTCGCCAAGTCTTTCGGTCAGCCAAACAGCTCTCTCGCCACGCGCAATAGCTTCGTATCTTGCTCGCTCGTTTTGTAAGCTTCTTTGTAAGTCCCCAGCCCATTTCGCCAGCCGGATCTGCGCTAGCCGCTCTTCTTGTTGGGTATGGTCCGATAATTTAGCACGAGCATAAGGCGATATAATCCTGGCGTAGGAGACCATGGTTTGAGATGCGTGGGGAGAGGACGCTGGAGATGTTGGAGATCCTGTTGCGCGGTCGTAGAGAGGGATCGAGGCGGATCGGGAGAACGGATCAGGTATAGAGAATATCTTGGATCCTTGAGCCTGCACAAGCTTCTTCGCTGCTAGATGTCTTAAGCATGCCATAGTATCTGGGTTGAAAACTTCCTTCACCAAGGCAGACAATTGCGATGGGATCAGCGGCTGGATGTATTCAGGGGACATCAAGGTACTGGCATCCATAGTTTCGTCATCGTCCGCAGTGGCAGAGCAGACACTGTACGCTTGAGGGGAGTGGTCAGACTTCGAGGTGAAGAACTTGATTTCTGAACGCTGTAATGTATCGATCGACCGCCTCAGTATTTCGGTTTCCTCGGGAGACCGAATGTCAGCCTTTGCGATTAGAGGAATAACGTTGGTAATTGCAGCCAGATGCTGAAGGAAAATCACATCCTCATCCCTGAGCGCTGTGTTCCCTGTTAGCCATACAGTCGAGGTCACGGTACAGGATTACGTACTTTGCGTCACAAGATAGAACACTACATCCACCTGGGAGCCACCACTTCCACTTAAAAGACCAGCGATATCACCTTCGCTGGCGGTCTGTGCGGAAAATGGCTTAGTCAATTGAGACTCGATGTATTGCAGGACCGACTGTATGCCCTCCATAATTGACATGCCTTTACTGTAACCTGGAGTGTCGACAAAGCATAAGTTTCTTTCGAGAACAGTGTCACCAATGCTCTTTCGCCTTCGTAGGACTTTCGTGTCTTCGATGTCTGACCACCACGATGGATACGGTTTCGTGCTCGCATAGACCTCAGAGATCTGCTGCGTTGCCCTGACATGTAAACTGTCTTGCTTGCCTTTCTGTTTGCCAGAAGATAGCTTATCGACTGATGGCAAATTTGGTGACAACGGATCCACGTGGACGATGGCTTCACAAGTCTGGATGATTGACTTGATGAGCGACGTCTTACCAACGCCTACGGGTATGATTAGTATGCAGAGGATAGAGTCTCCTGCCACTGACCTACATACCGGAATCTCCAGCAATCAGCACTTTCAGTCTTCCCATTGATTTCCCTTGATCGGTGAATGGCCTACGGCTAGGCATCTTGATACTTGGCATGATAAGCTGAGGAGCACTGTCCTGTATGCTCGCATGAAATTCGGCCTCATCATCTTCACTTGAAGGTACAGCTTGGCTTCCTTCATCCCTCATGCTGTCTTCGTCCGAGGGAGGAAAAGATCGATTAGATGTACTCTTAGGTGTACCCGGTAGTGAGGACAAGGGCGCTTGAGAATCCAAAGATAGAGAAGTCAGAGAGCGTGACATACTCGGCGACAATGGCCCTTCCTGTGTGGACCGAGAAGGGGATGAATCTGCAGTATTTGCAATGGCTGCCTCACATCTATCTCGAGAATGATCTCTAGTCTGAGGACGTGGAAAAGGCTTCAAGGTAGACCGTCGTCGCCCCCCATACGGATCTCCCTCGCCATCATTATTTTCCCCATTTGTATCTTTTATTTGTGGCAATGGGGCTTCATGAATCGAATCCCCTAGGCTTTGGACTCCATATGTGCTATCTTCCGACAATGCAGTATTTTTCACACGGGGTTTGATTTCTAAGTCTTCTTCTCTTGCCATGCGAAAAGATGTAGGCGAACCATGGCCTAGTGGGATGGGTGGAACGGGTCCTGAATGGTCGAAGCCCTTGCGAGAGCGTCCTTCAAGGACTTCTGAGCTTCGTGGCATGCTGGCATTTGGGGAAATAACACGGCGCCCCTCAATGGAGCCACACTTCGTTGTCAGATAGGACTCCCTGGTCGACTGCACTTGAACAGGCAGATACTGATCGTTGTCTTTGAAAAACGAGTTTTCTTGGGGTCTATTGCCAACGACGCGTTTGTTTGCTGAGCTGTAGTGCTGGGAGACAAGTATCTCGAATGTCCGCAGGGGTCACAGGTGACAAGCCGCTAGCCGGATATAGATCTGATACACAATACCGAGTAGGCCACCAACGATATCATATGCATCCGTTGATTGCAAGAGCATTTAATCTGTTTTTTCCAGCCGTCAATCGTTGCAAGCCAGTGATCTTTGCAAGCAGGGTCATGTAGACTGATAAGGAAACGCAGGAGTGATTTTTTCCTTTTGAATTTTGTTCCTATTCTACGTAGAAGAGCAATGAACTATGTACAATTGCAAAACACATGATGCTATCAATCGCTTCAGAGAATCAGCAAGACTTGTGAGTAGTCTGATCGGGCTGCAAATTCGACGGTACTGGCCCTCGAATGCTGAAGACCATCCTATCTCTTTCAAATACAATCAATCAATCAAGTAACAACCGAATCCGCCAGATGAAAACCGCATTTTATAACCTGACGCTGTGCTGTACCAAATAACCAAGTGCTGCCACAGATAATGAGAATCGTGGTCAGATTAGATATGAACAAGCCTCCATAGGCATTCGTCACCGCAAGCGCTATGCTTAAATAAAGGAGCCAGGCAAGAAAGTCGTTCGTGGTCGAATGTCTGGTATCTCAGTGCTTTTCCAATCCGCATTTATGATGAATAAGAACTGTTTCGAGTAGGGTGTAATGAGGTATTGAGGTTTGGGTCGAAGTCGTGATTCGGAAGTGGGAAAGAGCAGCTCAGGGGAAGAGGGCGTTCAGAGGTGTCTCAGAGGTGAGGGATCCCCTGAAACATGGCTTGACCAGCCGATCAAGCAGCTTGTGGTTGCCCACGCCCCCTTGATGTCACACCTCCTCTTCCACGAGGCGGATAGCCGACGCGACCACCGTCTTTGGGAAAGCCGCCTCGTCCTTGTTGGTTTCCTGGGCGTCCTTCATTAGCCCCACGATTGGCACGCATCCCACCTCGCTGAGCATAGTTGCCTCCATAGGCGTTGGCGCGGGGTCGGCGTTCTTCCACGTAGATCTGCTCGCCGCCAATGGAATGAGGGTTGGCTGCAACAGCCGCGTTATAGGAAACCGCATCTGAGAATTCGACAAAAGCACAATTCTTGACATCTCATTAGCATTTGTGCGAAGATGAGAATTTGATCATGGAAAACTTACCTTTGGGCGGCTGACATCAAAGTAGAGCAGCTTGCCATATTGAGAGAGGGTAGTTTTTAGGATGGACGCGTCAACCTTGTCCGTTACATTCTTAACGTATCCTAGAAAGACTTCTGGAGTGCCGGACACTGAGGGAGATGATCCATGCTGACGGCCTTGTTTCTTGCTGTTATCGGAGCCAGCCATTTGCCAGCCGGAATTACCGTTTTCCTGGGCTTTGACTGGATGCTCCTCGCTCGCCGCTGGTGGTGGGGTGGCCGATCGATTGGTGGTGGATGGAGCAGCTTTAGTCTGGGATGTAGGGGGAGTGGCTGCTGAAGTCGGAAGAGCACCACTTGGAACGGCTGGAGCAGCAACACGGTTGGCAGCAACCAGATTGGCCCACGTCTTTGGAGCTGCTGGCTTGGCCGATGCCGCAGGTACTGGTTCTTCGACTGGGGATGCCTTGGCTGGCTTGGCTGGAGAGGCGATAGGTGTTGGGTCAGGATCACGCGGCTTCTCCGGCTCCACTTGTTCATCTTCCTTGGCCACAGCCTCTGCAGCTTGCTCCGGAGCCTCAGCGGATTCTTCAGGCTTTTTGACTGCTGCAACAGGCGCGGTCTCGGTCGGGTTCACATCGACGGCATCAGTAACAGTATCGCTGTTGGCAGATGTCACGTCAGTGGTATCGGGCTTGGCTGGGATGGGCTTGTGAAGCAACTCCTCTTCGATCTCCTTGTCGGCATGCTCCGTGTCGTGATCTTGCTGGACCACATCATTCGAGCTGAGCAAAGTACTGGGTTCGGCCTCAGCGGCTGCGGTATCTTCGTTGGTAATCTGCCCGTTCTCCATTCCTTCGTCTTCATCTTCGATGATGTAGCGGAAGATATCGTTGAGAACAAAGTAGCCCTTGGGCTGTTCCGCAAGTATGAAAGTCTGGACGAACTTGCGGTGCGCAGTTGCTTTGTTGGAAATCTCGCCAATGACTTGGACGACAATATTCTTGCCCGATTCTTGAGAATCCACGTTGGATACTCTGACCTTGCAGTCTTGAATGTCAAGCTGCTTTATTCGGTCGTTGATTGCCTGTAAAAGATGTTAGCTATGCATCGGTGCTGACAGGTTTGACAGTCGAACCTTCTGGCCAACGGAGACCTCGACCTTCTCGGCTTCCACACCTGAAACGAACTGGGAGCGCTTGCCGTAGTAAAGCTAGAGAACGATTAGCTATGACCGGGTCACACGAGCTTTTTCCCGAGCTGCCTGGTAGGGTTTCTCACATAAAGCGTTTCGGGGTTCTTGCTCATGGTGGTATAGTAAGACTCAACAAAATACCATCCAACTTCATCCTTCGATGGGGTCTTGCCGCCCTCAGTTGTATTGGTGGACTCGGAAGGTGTGACTGCTGTTGCGACAGAAGCCTCTTCAGGGACGGCTGAGGCGACTGCAGTACCAGTGGATGCGTTGGAGCTTTGAGATGTCTGGAAGGAATCGGCCTGGCCGTAAGATTGGTAAGCTCCATGATTGCCGTTGACGGCCTTGGGTTGGGTGTCGGCAGCCATTTTTGATCTGTCGATTTGGTAGAATGAAGCGTAGTGCTTGAAGAGTGAATGTGCAGAGGTGACTAGAGGTAGCTGAAAGCTGTATAAAGACGGAGTCTATGACACGATAATATGTGCAGTGCGGGGCTGCAAAAGTTCTGTACAATCGAGCAGTCTATGGCTACTATCGGGTGAGCTGAAGCGTTGTTCCGCAGAGCAGGCAGACTTACCAGGTAAAGCGTGCAATTTAGATACTTTGAAGAGTCCGACTGAACAGTCCTAACGTATCAGGATATGAAGTTGAATGAGTGAAAGACGTTAATCATTCAAGAAGCTTTAATTGATCGCGCTGTATGGGTGTTCGTTCAGCCGGACGAGGATACTTATATATCCAAGCTCAGAGGGAAGATCGTGTCGAATCCACTATGCTTTTCAGAGTTTGCTTATGGCGCAGAGAATTAATAGAATTAAATGTGAAAGTGAATGGCCAAGATGGTATGAAGGTATTTTGTTATGTTTGAGTGGATATGTGAAAGGTTGAAAGTATTAGTGGAGATAAAAGTCGTTCACGGCCGTTGAACCTAGAACTAGCCCCTCAGGACCCGCTCAAACTCATCATACTACACCATCACTCTACCATTCTCGCCAACGCCATTGGCTCTAGATTGCCAACAAAGGCCAGTTTCGTGTTGGGGATATTTGGACAAGAGCTGTAAAGATTCACTGCTCAAAAAGTCTGGGTACCTGGAATTGCTAGGTTCAAGTGGTGGCTTGCAAAGCTTTGCTCCAATTGGCCTTGCGGTTGGCGGCAAAAAATGGTCATATATTGTAAAGCAAACGCCTTGTCAATGAGTTAATCTGTGCAGCTATTATTCTGTCGACGGTGCGGGGGAATATGTAGGCCCATGTCTCACACGCCACTTCATTTCTTACTCCGTACAAGTGGAAACCTTCAAAGCTTGACTCTATGGCTGCAGGGTCAAATCTTCTTGCGAATTTCAGCCGTACGTGGTTTGGAAATTTCTCCATTCAATGGAAACCAATATACTCCGTACAGCCAATGTTTCCTGCTCGGTGACGCGGTAAGGTGAGAAGTAGTCAAGACAACAAGAAAACGCTGCGCATATACTAGCGTATGCAATGTAATGTGACGGCATCCATGCCCAAGTGGCTTCGCACAATACGCACATCGCTTCACAATCTGCCGACTATGTATGTCCACCTTCTATCAATGTGTAAAGAGATACTCAGACACCTCCAATGAGTAAAGGCGCGGGCTTTATGGTAGCAGTAAGATCGAGGTCATCCGACCTTGGTGATTGACGAGCTGATTGATCGCTTCTCATCCATCAGCTTGGGTCTGAAAGTCGCATCTTGATCCGTCATCCTCCGGTCGAGGGCCCGTTCGACCTTTGCTCCCAACGCCAGCTTGCTGAGGCTATCACTCTTCTCTGCGGTAGGCGTGTAACGTTGCTGCTGCAGGCGCTTCTGCTCGAGGCGATCGAAGCCTTGTGTCCATTCCTTGATCTCTTGCATGCGTGGATCGCCATTCGATGATGATGCGCTGGTGTATTGGGTTTTGTCTGAGGCTGCGAGAGACGGGACACCGCTGAATGTAGAGAACCGTTTCGAAGTGCGCTTCGATGCAACCTGGACAGATTACGAGGTTAGCATGGATATTGTATGAGCCTGCACAGGGTTGACGTTGCGGCGGCAAAGTGCAGGGAAGACATACACTTGGAGCCATGATGGGCCGGGTGGAAGAGTCAATGGAGCGACCCATTGCAAGTTGACGCGATACAGATGTTATGTAGGTTTTCTCGAGTCAGAGACGACCGTCAGCTCAAAGAAGGGTTGCGTCGAAGATCTGCGAGGCGATGTTTCACCTTGTCAAAGATCTGCAGGGCGATACAGCTTGACGTAGCTAAGCGATAGACTGAGGGACAATCCGGTGGACGAACAATGTCCCTGTGTATGACACCGATTATTGAGAGTGGAGTCGTGGGTGGCGATTGAGTTCACGGTAAGCTGTTGATGAGGGAGGGGACGGATGCCTGATAGAGGCAATAAAAGTGTTGGGCGGTCGCGCAACAAGCTTGCTTTGGCAAAGAGAATAGAATAGACCCCCTTATTGCTATGCTGAAAATCCAAAGAGCCGCTGTACTTCTGAAATCTGTCCGGCTGACGAAGGATGGCCGCCTATGACGCTGGTAGGGTTGCTAAATTGCTACTCCAGGTACGGAGTGCTGCCCACGAGCCCACTAACCCGCTGACCACATGGAAGACTTTGAGACTAGCTTCTTGCGGAATGGTTTCAGAGCCACGTGGTGAGGGATTAGTGTGGGACCGTGAGACTAGTCTCCTTTATCTATCCACCAATTAAACTTTACCAGAAAGAATTTCGAGATCAATTCATAAAATTCATAAAAATCTATCAATTCCCACCCAATGGTAATTTTGGTGAGAAGGTGTATAAATGCCTAAGCTCAATAATTCCATTTATTCGAAAAAGAAGGTTGGGAAGAAGAGCAGCATTGAGGTTTGTGCGATAGTCAACGCCTTCATAACGGCGCCGTGATTAACCGCAGTAAAGGCTCCACAATCGGAGAATGATCAACTGGCTGGTAAGCTCATTGATGAGGGCCAACACATTCGACTAAAAGATGTATAGCTGGCGTTGAACTCGAAGAAGCAGGGGAGAAATGGCGGGCTGGAGATGCTGCAAAGTCTTTGAGATTCTTCATCCGGGCGACTGAGGCGTACGATGCCGGCCTTCAGAGATTTCCCACGTCTTTTGACTTGGCTTACAACAAGTGGAAGACACCCGATCTATCCAATAATTTGGCTAAGTCATTCCAGGGCTCGAGTTCAGTATGAAGTAACTCAGCAACCAAGGCTGCTCGTACACTTGCCAACAGCATTGACCGATCTGTTGCAAGTGGCCCTAGACTCTCATAGGGTTGCTCTGAAGATCAAACAAGATAGTCCAGATCTGCTCTTGTATATAGTTTGAACCAAAAGCACTGACTGAGGCTAACGATTGCTAGCAATGCGGCCCAGGTGCTGACAAGTCTTGCTGAAGCCATAATGGAAGTCAGAAAACCAACAGAAGACGTGCGAAATCATGCTCTACAATTTCTGCAGGAAGCTTTAGAACTATTTCAACCGTGCCTGAATCTTCAAGAATATAATTTCGAGCAAGCTCAGGAAAAAGCTGCTCAAGCGGTAGAAGGACCCGTATCTGATTCCTATGAAGAATCAAACAATGCCAATGGCAACGGATCGAGTGTGTCAGAAGAGGAAGTTTGGGCTTCGGTCGAGGAGCCCGTCACCGAAGACAGTCTCTTAGACACCGCGATCGCCCAAGTAGAAACGTTGGTTTCGCTCTGCAAGCTGGGTGATATACAAGGTCACCATGGCCTCGTGTGGATAGAAGAATATTACCGTAGCACACTTGAAGGTAAAATCAATTACTACCTCGGAGCTACGACCCGTCAACATGAAGCCGCCCTTGCCAAGGCCAAATTCATAGCTGCCATATCGGACGCCGCCTTCCAGATGGGACGTCTGGACCTCCTTACCTATGAGCGTGAACTGACCACTGCCTTCACTAGCCCAGAGCTTGATCTGGCTAGCGATCCCCAAGGCCTATGTGAAAGAGCTGATGCGGAACTATTGTTCAATACGAGCGTGCAAGCCGCTATACACAACACACATCTGGAGGAATTACCGCAAATCGCCAGCACATGCTGGAAGCACATCACCAAAGCTCTAGAAAGCCTCACCGCTGCTTTTAAAATCCTAAATGCTCTCAACCTTCCTCGCATTCATCTTCGAAGGGGTGACTGCGAAATGTTACGCTTACGCTTGGGAGATGCACCGCTCAGATATGATCTTGCCGTCAAGAGCATGCCGACTCTGCTCAAGAACGCCGAAACTTACTACCGTGGGGCAGGCACCCTTGCGAAGAGAAGCCAAGACGACGAGGAGGAGCAGAATGAAGCAGAAATCAAAGAAGCTCTCACGGCTGCCCTTGCTGGTGAAACGCAGAGATTTGCGAAGCTGATCAAACTTCGACGAGATTCTGTAGGGACGATTGTAGAAGAGATGAGAGACGAAGGGCTTCTAGGAGAACAAGGCATGCAAGAGCTACAGAACTTAGTCTTGTGACTCTTCGGTACAGTAAGCAGCATGAACTCACGAGGAAAATGATGTGTAATCTACCCCCATCACACCACAGGTGTGAATAAAACGGTGGCATTGGCGATATCAAGTCATGCGTTCTCCAAGGGTTATAGTTGGGACGCTACTCGAACCTTTTGACTCGTCTACATGAAAGTATCGGGTAAGCGCAGTTCATGGAAGATGAAGATGGTGAGCAGGGTAACGCAGAAAGATCGGATTGCGTATCCTGCACCGAAGGCTGAATACAGTAGGTGGTCTCACGGTGCAGAGCTATGTATCTTCATCTGGATTACGCAAGATTCCCTCGATCCATTTATTCGATTATCATATATTCAACACCTGACAAATCCCCGTCAATCCCACCTCACTCGCACCTCTTAGTACCTACCTAAACTAGTCTATTTCCCCAAAAATGGGCCCCTGCGCAATCGCTGTCGGTAGAGCATCATACAACATATCATCTCTCTCTCCTCTTGGAACATTTCATATTCCAAATCCGTCTCCGTCTCGGCTTTCCAGCCGCTTATCTGGGTATCACACTCCACCATCACTGATCTTGGTAGGTTGTGCCTTGTGAGTGTTTTGCGAGATGCCGCATGGGGTTGGGTGGGGTGGGATGTCAAATATTTAATGAATAAATTAACTGGCTTGGGATTGAGATGGGAAAGTCACTGAGCAGGGGGGAAGACGTGTGGTATTTTTGGAATATCTAAGCTGATGTTTGGGCTTTTTTTCGTTCACGAAGGACTTTTTCTTTCTCTTTAGGTAAGGCGGGGAGAGGGTGTCCTACACGACTTCCCCATCCCAACCCCTTCCCTCTCACATCTAATTCCTGACGCATTTTTGCAAATCAGAAGCGACAGCACGCAGTCCTTCTCCATTCTATCCTATCCTAATCAAACTACATGAGCTTTACATTCCGATTCTCGTCCATTGGTAATCTATTGCAATTCCGCTTCTCTGGCTCCATTCGTGGGGTTTCTGAATGTGGCGTAGGTAGGTATGTTGAAGGATTGGGGCAATGGCTCGAATATGAGAATGTGGTATTTATTTGCGGTGATGATGATCTGAGTCGTGGCAGAAGGCTTTAAGTTCAGGTAGGTGGGTAGGTTGGTTTGTGAGGTGGTGTCTGTGGTTGCGAGAATGCTTTTGACTACCACTGCGTGGCTTATGTGAAAGCTTTTTATCTATTTTATTCTATGCAAGGAACGGAATTGTGATTGTTTAATGTGTAAGAGATGAGATCTCGTGATATCGGTATCCTTTGATGATGTGTTTTTGGCGATTGGGAGGTTAGTGGGGGGGATATTGGATCAGAGCCACGAACGTCGTTTATCCATCTAGGATAGCAATATTTGACCCTACTAGGCTTGCTCAGTGCGATCTCCGGGATGATACTTCATATCTTCCTTTAAAAGATCATCGCTTTGACAAAGGCATCTTTGTCCGACGAAGAGCTAAGATAAAGCTGAAGAACTATTGCCTAGGTGGCACCATCTCCGCGCCGAAACGTTCCGTACAATCAGCTCAATCGATCCATGACCCTCATCTTCCAAACGCCAATCTGCATCTGATAATCTTCCTCTCAAGCAAAGCGATCTACCCAATCCCAGCCCCGCAAAGGGACTCAAGACTCCCAAACACCATCATATAACCCACAACCCATCTCACAGCCTACTCGCCCTCTCCCTTCCCCCCTTTTCAGTCTCCATCTCCGTCTCCATCTCCACAGCCTCCCGCCTCATCTCCTCCCCCCCCACCACAGCCTCCCCCATAACCGCATTCGCCCCTTCCAGATCCGCCATCAGCGCCTCCAACCCACCAACCAGCCTCTCCACTTCGTCCCGCTGTCCCTCGACGCCTTGCGCCAGTCGTGCGTTCTCGGCCTGTAGGGTCTGCAGTTGGGTCGAGAGTTGGGCCTGCGTGGCGGCGAGGTAGGGGGCTAGGTGGGCGAGGTAGAGGGATTGGGGGGGGAGCGTGTGCGGTCTATGAGAAGACCCGGGTAAGCTCGGTGTGTCACAGTAATCACCTCCCATATCACCAATAGGAGTCTCTTGCGACAAACGGACAAAACGGGATTAGTAAACTACACAAAAAAAGGATCCACAACTCACGGTTCACTCGGCAACACACCCTCCCCACCCCCCTCCCTCCTCGCCTTCGCCGTCCCCACCAACCTCTCCAACTCGTTAAGCCCACAAACAACATCCTTCTCCCCCAAAATCTCCTCATACTCCCGCCTCGACTTCTCCTCGATGCCGCCCACGATCTGCCGCCACACGACCTGCAGTATGTGATCGGCGTGCGTGGCGGCGGTGGGGAAGCAGGCGGCGAAGTTGGCGTAGGAGCAGGTCTGGACCGTTTTGTTGAGGGCGCCGGTGAAGACGGCGGTCAGGGCGGTGGCGCGGGGGCCGGGGGTGAGGGTTTGGGGTGGGGCGGGGGCGGGGGAGGGGGTGCGTGGGTGGGTGGGTGATGCCATTTTTGAGGGAGGGGGGGTGGTGGTTGGGTTGGGTTATGTTTTCATTGCGGGGATTGGGAGCAAAGTCTGGAGTATTGTGGTTTCGTTGTGGGCTCTTATGCCTGTATGGCTTTGAGCTTTATGCAGTGTTTACGTTTGGAGATACGCGCGTTGGACGCGCTTGCTAGGGCGGAATAACCGAGCCGCATTGCAGCTACTTACCTTACCTTAGCCCTAAGACAAGGGTGTAAGGGACTGCCCGAGAACGTCGGCAATCCAACGAAGACGCATAATCTATATCGTTCCTCAATACAACAAGCCCATATCATCACAGAACCCGGATCGATATGGTATCTGAAAAGCGAAATTCATGATAGCTACAACATGCATCAGTCTTTCCATCCCCATCACCTCCATACGTAATAGATATCGAAGGTCTATAGCCAGATTCCCCCCACAAATCTGTAATATACTCCCACCCCATCATCCCACATCCCATACACCATACCATTCCCCTCCCACAAACCCCCACCACAAATCCCCATCAGAACCATCCCCACTCGACCCCACCAGTATCAATCAGCAACTCACGTTTTTGCAAGCCGCGCCTAAAGCTCAGGAAAAGTCGCGGGCATGTGGTGCAGCAGTGGTGGTTTTAGCAGTGACTGTAGCCTTGGTAGCGCTCGTAGCCTTCGTAGTCACAGTGACATGAGCCTTAGCCGTCGCAGTCGTGGTCACAATCTTGGTGGTCTGTGTGGTGCTGGCAGCCTTCGTGGTCAGAGTGCCGCCGGGAACCACCTTGGTAGTCGACGTCGTAGGCTTAGGGGTCGTCATTGTGGTGGTCCGAATCGTGGTGGACTTAGTAGTCGTCCTGGTAGGACTTGCCGTCGTGGTCGTCCGGATGGTTGTAGCCTTGTTGGTGCTGGTGCTGACGGTAGGACTGGCCGTCTCAGGCTGAAATCCGTGGCCCTCTAAGAGCGAGAGGACGAGACTGACATTCGGCTCATCGGCGTCGTCGCGCTTCTTTATAGCGTGAGTGACGTCGACCGCATGCGCGCTGGTGTCCTTGGCGACATATGCGACCTGCTTCGGCGAGGTATCATAAACATTGATCGTATCAGTCGTGCCGTCGCGCGTCTCTAGCAGTTCTTGTACCGGGACGGCAGAGGTGAAGAGGACAAGAGCACTCAGGCCTGTAGCCAATATCGAAGTGAAGAACATTTCGTCAATGAACCGATGCAGGCCCAGCGAGCGTTACCTGGTCTTTCGAAGAGGAAATTGATCTGGGGCACGATATCTGGCGCACGGTGGGACTTGACGGCGGAGAGATAGGACACAGACCGGCAGAAACGATCCTCTAGTACTGACCGCATCTTTCAGTCGTTGTGTCTGGGGGTGAACAAACAAAAGCGAATAGAGTTCTTTCACTGGAAAATTCGGGTTTGCGCATTTGGCATAGGCAGCTAAATGGTAAGTGGTCGCCGATAAGTGGTCGCCGCTTTCAGAATCCATAACAACAAAGGGTAAAGCCCATCAACAACGTAGGCGTGCACCTTTGCCATCGGATTTTGAAACCATCAAAAGGCTAATCCAAACGCAAAGCCACACCTCTTTTGACGTGAAGACAGAACCGGAAGACGAACTCGTGGGGCTTGCAAAAGGATCTGTAAACATAGCAATAATGGCCCGGATGTCGACTTACCGCTAATCGTTCCACGCTTTCAGAACGAGGAACACACGAGTCATTATTGCCATGGTCCACACCCGAACCTCTTGATGCCCTCCCCTCTGAATGTAGTCTCAGGGTCCCTCGGAAAACTTGACTCCGGTGTCAGATGTCAGCTCCCATTCACCTTTCCCTTTCACCAACAGTCGTCCAAAGCACAGAACCATGCACGAAAGCCACGACAGAGGTTCAACCTTTGTTTACTCTCACCAGCACGCTGATTCTATCTGCAAAATCACAGTGGCCGCCCCAGTCCCCATAAGTGGAGGACGATCGCATTCCAGGCTCGCAAGGCCAGCCATACGCCTAATATCACCGGGCCTGTTTGGCCTCAGAAACCCCTCCCATCACACCGTTCACCGTGTCGCAGTGTCGCATAGCATCGTAGAAAACCATTCAAGTAAAACCGCTTGAAGCATGGCTCTCGATTTGTGAAAAAGTCAAACAACCTTTTCTGTCTTTACTCCATTCATTATTGCGATGCCCCTCTCCTTCTCCACAATCTCAAGCTTCCCCTTGACCTCACCCAATTCCTGTTGCAGGCTCTTGATGTATTCGATCGCCGATTCTACCGTGGCCGCTTTGCTGTTGCTCTGCTGGGCTGCAGTGCCACTCATCATCATGTTCGGGCTCACCTGTCCGCTCAAGCCTCCCTGACCATTTGCTTGAAGTGCAAAAGGCGGTAAGAGGCTGGCTATCTCTTGCAATGCGGTGTTGATGCGATTGCGGCGACCTTGCTCCGCGATCTTATGTGAGGTCCGCTTCGAGGTGAGGTTCGTCGAGAGGGTTTCGGGATAGGAGACGCCAGGGAGATGGGTACCTTCAAGGATGTTTTGGTAATTGGATTTGGAGGCAAGAAGGAGGGCGGAGGTTTCGGCGTTAACGATCGCTGTTGATATGTAAGCAGCTGTGGAGCATCTGGATACCTGCTGGGTTATACTGACCACCTTCTGGTAGCAGAGGCTTAATGCTCGGGGAGATCTTCGGACGTAAGGCGGGGCTGGCTTGCACAGAGTTCTGGCTGTTGCGTTTCTTGGGATCCCTTGATCTCAATTTGGAATCACGTTTACTGACCCCCATTGCCGTCGGCGAGGCCATGGCGCCAATCTGCGGGCTTGGGAACGACGAGCCGGTCGCAGTGATCGGTGCGCTGACCGCTCCCTGTCCGGGTGTCTTTCCGACAGAGAACGTAGGCGTCGCATTGACGTTCGCATCGGTTGTGTTGATGGGTCGGAGAACTGGCTTCTTGCTTGTACTGACGGGTTCAGGTAAGACAATGTCCTCCATGATTTGTTCCATGTCAGCTTCTGCAGCCGCGGTCTGCTCCTCTAGGCTCGAGGTCTGTCGAGGATGACCGTTCACCTTTCCAGCCTGCTTTCGTATCTTCATAAGCGATGCCGGGGTCGCGGCTTCGCCATTGACGTCCTGCATCAAGGCAGCTTGGGGGTGTCCTTGCTTCGCGTCGAGGTACGGAGACCTCCCTGCGGAATTGGATCGTGGTGTCGAAGGTGGAGGCATGAGAATCTCCGATAGCGACTCGGGGGATACGGAATCAGCTCCTGAGCTGTCTTGGCTGTAAGGCAGATGGAGCTTCCCATTGGGACCCTGAGACTGCCTCGTTTTCCGCGCCTCCTCGATTATACCTCGTATCTCTTTTGCTGGTAGAATCGTACCCGATGGTTGCTTTTTCCTTTGGGGCTTCGTCGCCGGAGACTGCCTTACCGCTCGGGCAGGGTTCTTCGTTGAGCTTGACGACATCTTCCTTTTCGACTTGCGCAGATATGCCGACGTTGAAGGTGGTGGAAGGGAAGAGTAGCCGATGTTTGGATCAACTGGGGAAGTCGTATCCGAGGTGTCTGAGCCGCGAATAGGTCCGTAGACAGATCGTTGAGCAGCGTAATGCCGATTCTGTGCTTCCAAAGCCGGCGATGTTAATGGGCTGAAGGGGTCCGTTGGCGCAGCATAATCGGGATACTGGAATTGGGTATCAAGGGGAGTTACAGCAGGCGATACCAGAGGCGTAAAGATCATCTACCCAACTTCAATCAGTCCTTGGAGTGTCCTGACTGCTCAGCAGTGACAACTCACCTGATCTTTGTGAGTGCGCCTGTAGTGGTCGTACATGTGCAATTGTTGTTGGTCTGTTGGCGTTCTGTAGTATTGGGCCTGTCGATCATGCATTTTCATACTGTCGGGCGTCGGGGGGATTGATTGCTGAGCATGATAGCGCTGGTTCTGCAGATGTATCTGCTGCCGCCGCTGTTGCTCAAAGAGCTCGGACTGCAACGCCAGGTCTGGAAACGGTTCTGTGGGGTGCTGAAATCCGCTCATGGAGGGTGCAACACCGTGCCGATCCATTTGATGTTGCATCTGCTCCATCTCAAGGCCCAGCATGCCGGTAGCCCCCTCCATCGATGTGTCCATTGCTCCCGCCCCATTTTGCTGCGATAAATCTGTGGTGGGGTCGGGTATCGCATCGAAAGCTGCAAAGTTGATGTCGCCAAAGTCGAGAAAATTGGTGAAGTCATCCTCTGGGGCAGAGACCATTGGGGACCATCTCGGCGTTGGGTTTTGGTTCATATCGAGGAGTCAATTGTGTAGATAACCGCCATCGGTGAGAGATTTCTCAGGCACGGCCGCTCTGGTGGCGGACGAAGTGGGGATTTCGAAGAATCGGTGTTGGTTTCGGAGCGCAGTCGCGGCTTGGGTTGAGCCGCGTGTGGCAGGAACACGCAGGTTTGGAGGTGTACTTGGGGGTGTTTGTCGCCGTCGAGCAAGGAGTCGGATGGGAGGAGAGAGTGTGAGTTGGAGTGAGGTGAAGTAAATTGAAGTTGTGGTTGCACGGATGTAGCTATGAGATGGAAGAGATCCAATCAGACTGGTGGGGAAGCCGCGATGAGCCAGTGGCACCTGCCGATATACAACCGGCTAGAGCACCGATGGCGGCCCCACCGGACGCGCTAGAAGTATTCCATGCTCTAAGAATATTGTTTAGTCCCTACGCTATGGTAGTACGTACTACGTAGTAGTTACAGCGCGGGCCACTTACTACTGCCCTCCGCGGCCCTCTCTCCCAGGATCCCATCACGATGATGCGACCCGTGCAAGATAAGATCGATGGTCTAATTCTTCCCGTCCTTCCATACATAGAACTACAGCAATACTAGGTAGAAGAGTCGTGCCCTGACACCTGCACACTGCATGCTCTTCGAGCACTTGTGATGTACTTAGCTATTAGTCCTCGACTTCTAGTCCATTAGCCACCTTCCTTAGCGTCTTCGAAACGACCAGAGTGGGGGCTCCAAAGTCAAAGTGGGGGGGTTTTGACGAGCTTTATTAGTCTTCCAACCACTCGGGTCGCTTTCTCCTGCTGCATCCAACAGAGGCAGAACGTTAGGCTCCCCGCCAACCTGACCCTCCGACACAAGAGCTACATGACTTCTCGGCCTATTATCCAGTGGAATCCTCCGTAAGGATTCAGATAATGCGCCTTGTAATGGCCTGCATGAAGATCGGTCACTGAACCACGCAGACGTTGTACAAGGCACCCCGCGTACAAGATGACCTCGAATACTCGGCACTAGGTCATTCTCAAAGCGGTCTATATGGCATTTCTACCTTGCCATAGTAAAGTGGGATGTGTGGGTTATGTGTCAACCGGTCCAGAGTGTCGGTACCGTGGGCCTGAACAGGTCCAGAAGGCGTTAGGATCGTCAACAGTCTAGACTGAATCACTAAGGTATTCTGTAGTAAAGTGTGGACGCCATCCGGGGATTTGATATTGCGATGAACAGATGATATTGCCGGACTTTTAGCTTCACTAAGGTAGGTACTTTACCTAAGGTATGCAATAATGCAAGCACAGTGTGCGTCTTCCCATGGCGTTTCCACCTGCATTAGCTTGTGGAGGGCGGAAAGCTTACCGTTGCTCTTATTCTACGGAGTTGCGGAGTTATCATCATGTATTCGATTCTTCCACGGTTGAAACACAGGGCAGTGGGGAGATCATAGGTATGATACTTTTGCGTTCGATGTGAGTCGTCCAGACTGCTGTACTCTCTCTGTGCAATTACAATCCCAAAAGTGTAGGATCGATAAGCTCAAAAATATGCTGGTACTATAGGTTAGAATGGTACTTTTCTAATTAATTACAAGCATAATGTCGTAAGGTAAAGAAGAAGAAAATTCCGAAATCCCCTTTCCAGCGCCCACGCTAAATATCTTATTTGACATCCTGAGAAGGAGTCTCCACCTGAATATGTAAAATAAAGGGTATAGACAGGTCATGCCAAGGAAGTAAATCTCCACCCCTTTAACCCCCTTACAGTCCCGAAAACACGAAACTCAACAATACCACAAACAGCCCCCAACCAAGACCATGTACTCGTAGAGGCGCGCTCGAACTTTGCCCGCTCCCTGTCTTCGCAACGGTCTCATTCACAAAGCCCGGTCCGCAACCCCGATCGATCTGCTGCGCAGCATTCACATAGTTGGCACTTAGCGGCTGAGTCTTGTTCGGAGCCGCCGCCGCAAAAATATCCATTACATCTTTCAAGCACGTATTGCATGTTGGCATACTATCTGCCGGCAATGGGATCCCGAGTGGAAGATAGTAGATGTAGCTATCTGTCGGGCTAGATAGGTTTGTGATGGCGTTTGCGAAACAGTAGCTTCCGTTGTTGGTTGGCTCGCTCGTCGTTGCGCGGGTTTTGGTGCAGGAGGCTGCGTACAGGACGTCGTAGGAGAGGAGGCCGGCGTAGGCTTGCCGCACGAGGGGCTGTTGGCGCTCGTAGTCTTGTGCGCAGCCATTGCTGGAGCGGAGCGTTGAGGCGTAGGAGGATATGGTGGAGGAGCAGGTGTGGAAGTCGATGTTGCACGAGGTATTTAGCGTTGCTGTTATGTGGGAGAGGGTTTTGGCGGCTGAGAAGAAGGACATGGAGTTCTGGGGGTGGTGTAAGTTTGGTGAGTGGCTGTATTGATGGTAAAAGGGGCTGTGACTTACTTGGAGAAGCAGGCTGAAGGGGAGGCAGGAGATAACGGTATTATTATTGATCATGTTTTTGAGAAAAATGGGACAGCTGGGCTGCGTGTAGTTTTTGCCAAAGCCGCCATCGAAGGGTGTTGGTAGGAAAGAGGCCGAGCCAGTGGGGGCGCTCTCGATGGAGGTTGGCGTCGAGTCTGAGGATGTGGTTGAAGATGTAGAGGGATCATTGGCCGTGTCGGTCGCCGCAGGCGCAGGTATGCTGCTAGCTTCTACTCGAGGGTGTATTGCCGGCTCTGGGACTGGTCGGCCGTCCAAGATGAGGTCTCTGCGTACGAAACGACCCGGTATCTCCTGCGTTCGAAATGGTCGGGCACCTGCATCTGCTGCATGTACAAAGCCGCATAGGGGGTATAGTACGAGAAGAAACAGGGCCAGTGTATGGACGAAATTGAAGCGAATTCTGTAGCTGTTGTGCCGTCGTCTCCCTGGTCGAGGACGTGTGTGTGATAGCTGTGATACCCGTGTCTGCAGGATGTCGTCTCGAGTCATGGAAAATTCCATCGAAGAAATTGCGGGGATTCTGAGTCTCGCAGACGTGAGAAGACCTCACTGCGGCTGTTGAACGTCTCGAAGCTCAAACATTGCCAGACCGTCACTGCTTGATAGTGACCGGGTTCTGACCGCGGCGTGTGGTCGTATACGGCGTGTTGTAGAAGTTGTATCCAGATTCAAGACGTCTCGAGAATCGCCGTACAGATCTCGCGCTGTTGGGCTCTGATGTTTACTTTCTAAAGCAGTGGCGTATTGGCGAGAGAGTGACCTGTGTCGGACTTCAGCGCGAGGAGTTCCTTGCTCGTGAGATCTCTGCGCTCGCTCGGGGAGGGGCATCACGGACATTATCGAGTTTGGGGATGCCCAGAGCTTTAAGAGATTCGCCATTCCGACCCATGCAAGCCCTGTCAGCTTTATGAGCTCGGATGGATCGTAAGATTGACCCATTTCCACAGTGAACTAACAATGTCTCGTTGAAGTTAGGTGCGCTTGAGTTTTGTGCATAAGGGAGAGGCACCAAGCCTAGTCAGGGTTGGGTCGAGGAATGCCATCCCACAAGAAAAGCCCGATGCATCCCTAGCGGCATTAGTTCTCCCATGCTAGAATAATAATGTAGTGAGTCTGCTTTGCTCCTTGTCTAACTTAATGATCTTCAATGGGGGCAGATTCTACAACAGACGAGTACCATGGCTCCGCTACTTGCACATGGTCATAAGGTACCCGACTGATTCATTGAGGAGTCCCACATCTCCGAGAGAAAGCAGAAGAATAGCCAAGCATAATCTGGCTGCTTGATGAAGAAGGTTAAAGGATGAGGCTCAGGAGCGGCACAGATACGAGCTTCATCAGCCTTGCACGAGCGAGCAATGGAAGTCTGCGCTGGAATGATTTACTTTGCCTAATGTAGTAAAGTACAGCGGGAAAGAAAGCTTGGTCCTCTCGTCGCATCGTCCTAAGCGAGACCAACGTCCGGCAATTCATACGTGTAATTCTATTGGGTGGACCATAGAATTATGAGTCTCCGAGTCTCCCATCCAGATCAAAGACATATTGCCACCGTTGACATGGAAAGTTATCGTCGATTCGATCGCACATACTCGCTCATGGGATTCAACTCACCTCCACCTATGGCATCAGCCGGTTCCTCCACGTCCAAATGCCTCCTTACTGCTGACCGATGCATAGATACCAACAGGAGGACGTGGAAGACAATTAACGACCTACAGTCAGCGAATGTCCCTCCGAATGTCCAAGCTCAGTCCCATGGTTCCTGCTGACTGATCGTGGTACCTTGCATTCATCCGCAACGCTCCCGCCTCGGCCCAAATGCACGACATTGGCCGAAATCATGCAATCATGCGTCTTGTCCTACGGGAGGTCTGCGGTTAGCGGATGCGACTTGTAGAATAGAAGCGATCGCTTCGGAAGCAAGCACCATACTTTACTTCGAGGATATAAGTAGAAGCATTTAGTGGGCCGTCGGTCTACTACGCTTCTTTACTCATATGACTAAAGTATGACATCGGAGCTGAAGACGGAAAGGAGATCTCTAGAAATAGCAACGGAATCAATCGTCGATGGAAGCAGCGAGTGAATAAAGAGAAAAAGACCGAGCTGAATGGGAGATACCGCATATGCTAAAGTCTTGCCTCGGAAAAGCTCGGACACACAGCATTATTGACGCAAGGAACGTACATCGATATGAAAATAACTGCAACACCGAACAGCCGCTGCGATATCAACATTGCCTTATCTCACAAAGCTCAAGAAATCCGCAGCAGATGCAAGGAGCAAATCCAAACATGGCCAAAGCCAAAAGGAAAACGGACCAGCTCGGACCAAAAATTGACAAGCAAAGAATCGCAATGTCTTGATCCAAATCAGAGCCTCGTACCCCCATCAAACCCACTCCCAATATTTCCCCCCAAAAAGCCAGAGATTCAATGCACGACCGATACAAACCATGACAGTCAAGCAACATCCACCCTAGGTAGAAAGCCCATCAAACCCCCATATCCAAAACGTCGCAGCACTCAGAGAAACACCAGGAGAAAAGATGATAAAGAAGAATATACCTAAATCCCCAAACTTCGTATCTATCTATGTACCTTATATAAGCAGCAACACCAATGCCAATAATTACAATAATATCCCAACCCCAACCCCAAACCTAACCCACAAAAACAACTATCAATCCCCCATCAACCCCCCACTTTCAAACCGCCGCAGCACTCACAAATACACCAGGAAAAAAAGATGATCAGAAGAACATGCCCAGATCCCCAAACTTCGTATCCAAATCTGCACATAAACAGCAACACCAACCCCAATGCCAACAATAGAACAACATCCCAACCCGAACCCCAACCCACGATAGACGATCGTTAATCTCCCATCAAGCCATCACTCTCAAAACGCCGCAGCACTTAGAGGAACCACCAGGAGAAAAGATAGTGAGAAGACGGTGTCCTGACCTGATACCCTAACTGCGTAATTCTATTCGCTCGTACGGAAGAGTAAGGAGGATAAATTCAATCCATGCTGAAATCCTCGAAAAAGGATACAAGGGATCAAAGCCATTCGACCTCCATGGTCTATAGCACAAAGGTCAAGCCGACACCCACTCCCCCTGGCTTCGATAAGATGCGAAATTCAAACACCATGCACGCAAGGAAAGCAGAGTTGGAATTAATCCAGTGCCTCAAACCTGCAACGCATCCAGGAGAAAATTTCCTTGTGCCAATGACAATATGCTGAATACATAAGAGTGTCCTTACAATGAATCGCGTCGAATGCATGAACTATCTATGCCACACCATGCCATCTAAAGTCCCTCGAACCCGATATACCTCCTGCAAACAATGCACCACCCATCCACAATGATCCCCCAACCCCCCTTATGAAACACATGCATTCGTACTTCAAAACACCCATCCACCCAAGCCAATCCAAAATCCCAAGCCCCAGGAAAACCCCAATGAAAGCCCATCCTCTACACCCGATCGTCCGAATAATTCACAATCGCCAAATCATCTTCGAAGAACTCCCCATCATCGATCCCCACCTCGCCACCATCACCTTTCCTGCCCTTCTTCCGACGCGTAATGGACGTCACAATACCCTCTCCCTCTTCCACATTACCCTCCATCCGGAACTCGTTTTCCATCGGCCCCGGTCCAGCCACGGCCGTGTCGTCCTCGTCATGGCGGGCAGAGCCAATTGTGATCTGCGTGGTGGGAATCGGTTGGCCGAAGACCCAAGGAGATGGATCGTGCAAGTGGTGAGGGTCGGCGGATGTTGGGGCATCGTCGTTGTAGATGAAGAGGTTGACACGACGGTCGGTGTGGAAGGGTTGGTAGGGCGCGTTGGTCTCGATCTCAGCATGGGACAAGGGATGGGTATCGGGATTCGTTCTCCGCGACGATGGTCGGGGTGGTTGTGGTAGCCAGAATGAGGCTGTAGGCGCTGAGTCTTCATTGCGTGGCCGGGCGAGGTCGTTTGAAACATACTGCTTTCCCTTCGGAAGACTGAATTCTGCCGGCCTGTCTGCGACTACCGAAGGCCGTCGCTGTCCAGCTTTGGGGTTACTACTTTGACGGATACTGTAGATCCTTACGATACCACCGCCAGTCACAGCTATCTGACCCTGGTCTTTTCCCGCAAGCCACAATGCGCAGCCTGAAGATACGGGAGCTGATGAGGCTGGCAAAGCCAATCGGTTTTCGCCAAAGTGACGTATAGTGTTCACCGTCCCTACAGCCGCTGCACTGACAGATCTGTTGATGCCTGCTGCGACTGCTTTGCCGCCTTTTGCTCCAACACCTGCTGTCATTGACAGACTACTAAAGCTTGAGAAGCCACCACCCGTACTAGGACTCCGGCCACGGACGGAAGCCAGAGCTGTTTGTGTCCTACCGGATAACATTCCCAAAGCTGAGCCGAACGTGCTGCCGACAGATTGAGGCCGTACAACGTCATTGCTTTGACTCTCACTCTTCGTGGCATCGTTTGGAGCAATGACGCTACGCCGTATCCGTCGAAAAGGTGGCCATTGAAAAGCGGAAGATGGCAGGTCGTATATATGGACTGTCCCCCTTTCGGTTACGATAGCCACTCGCTCGCCTTTAGGCTCTATCCAAACCACATCGATAATCCGAGCCTCCGTCATTCGACTGAAGCGTGCAATTTGCCGAACATTGGGGCCCTTTGGAGGTGTATCAGCGTCTCCCATACGCCCAGCTTCTCCATGCACCATGCGCATCAAGTCCCAGATATGTTGGTCGTCGCCTTTGATACTTGCAGTAAACAAATTCAGGCCACTGGGAGAAAATGACAGCATGCTGCATCCGAGCTGCAGTGAGAACGTGGTCAACGGTGGCAAGGCTTGAGAAGGTTTAGAATGCTGAATCTGCGAGACTTTTTCCAAATCCAAGATTGAGACTAAGGTTGGCTGGTTCTTGGCTCGATTCTTTGGACTGTCCTGAGCATGGGTTGGAGGGAAATTTGGCGGCAGAGGCAGTGGCAGTGGTACAGCAGAAGCATGATTGAGAGAAGATCTTGCAGGTGCTGGCTGGGCTTGATCGGACGGTTTTGACCAGTAATTAGTCCATGCCTGACGGCTCTCACTGGCGAACCATTGAGCACTCTTCATCGCACCCTGCGCTACATCTTTAGCTACTCTATTGATCACGCTTCCATCCTCTGGCATGTCAAGATCGCAGTTGACCGGAGGCTCCGCTGGAGGCGTATGCGAGTTTAGCCCAGGTATCTTCTGTGGAGACCCTTCGAGCTCAATCTGTGCATGCAGAGTCGATTGCGAAGAAGCCTGCGGAGGCACAACAGCAAGCCATCGATGGCTCAGGGATATTATGGCGGCCTTAGGCCTAAGGATTGGAACGTCGCCAACTCCGCCATAATCAGATTCGCTTGACGAAACGGACCCGCTTCGTGAACTTGTAGGTTTCGTTCTTGTCCATAATTTGCATATACATCTGAAAGCCAGGACTTTGTCTGTCCTCTCGGTGGGAAGACTCTCAAAAACATAAACCTCTCCGCTACTGCCAGAGCTCACAGTGATGAACTTCCCTTTCGCCTGCAGGCTCAGATCTCCTGTCGGTGGTGGTTTTGAGAGTTGGCCATCATACCCTAGGCTTTTCGCCTCTATTTTCGGGCTTCTGAAAAGAGTCGTTACATGGTCCCCTTTTCTTAGCGAGTAGATTTCTACCGTAGTCTGATAATGGGTTACTTCCACTGCATCCATGGCCTGGAGCATTGATCTTGACGCATCAAATTCTTCATCCTCTGATTGACCGGTCCAAATTTGTGTCGAATCCTTAGGTAGTATGAAAGGTCCATGCACGATTATCGCAAGTAGTGGCTGGCTTCCACGATGGTTGACTCTCTGAGAAGGCAATATCTTAGCACCAATGACAGAACCTCGAAGACCAGCTAGTCTTCCGATACGATCGAATTTGCTCTTGTCAATATGATAGACATCCAAGCTATGCTCAGAACCAACCAACAGGACGTTTTCAGACGCTCCTGTGCTTTCCTGGCCATTGGAATGGAGGCGGTCAAACACACAACAATATGCCTCACCAGATGTTCGGTCCTCAGTACCCTGCTTAGCTAAGCCTATGTCGATCTCAGGTGCTGTGTAAAAATGGGCTTGTGGATGGTGTGGAAGTGGTGGATAATGCGAGTTTAGAGATTGCATTGAGGGCGGTCTTCTATTCTTGGGTGACGACCCTAGATAGTCTCCAAAGCTCTGGTACTCGTTCGGACGTTGTACTGGTTGACGATATGCAGCTCGTGGTGAAGTTGGTGGAGAAGCATGTGTGAACCCTCCGCGGAGTCCATCAAATGAAGGTTGGTACTCTGGGGGGGACCCTGCTATGCTGGGTCTAGTGCTGCTGTTCCTCGGGGGACTGCGGCCGTAGGGTATATTCCTGGCCCAGTCAGTGGTCGTCTGCTTCGGTGGATCCGTGTGGTCTCGTGCGGGTGTAGGTTCCCAAGGGTCTAACAGAGGTGTCGAAGTACCGTTAGCAGGCGCTAGGGAAGGGGACGTTGGAGCATGTAGTTGTGAAAGTATTGAGCCAGGAGAGGACCTAGTATACAACTTGTCAGTGTGCTGTCTTACTGTGTCCAGTGAAGCAATTTCCGCTACGCTTGGACTGTCCTTGGATCATTGCTTCATCGCATGTAGACTCACATCTCCGGGGGCAAACCCCTAGATGACCCCTTTTCCTCCGCGTCCTCTCCCACAGCTTCATATCTCTTGTTCTTCTTCCCTTGACTCTTGCGACTCGGCGACCACTTTCTCGAGGTTTCTTCCTGAGGGTAAAGCGCAGGATCAACAGCCGTGTGCTGGTAATTCGACGGTTGGTCTGACGATGGGGGCATTCAATTTCGAGCGAGCTGTTGTGAAACAGAAGTTGCGGCTATAGTTTCGTTGGTGAGCTTCGAAAGAGTGTAATATCGTATAATCCGTGGCGGAATTTGAAGCTGTCAGCACCACGAGCACCTGACCCAATCAAGAGTAGGTGCCTGGAACGTGCCGATGACAGCAACAAACGTGATCAAGGAAGGCACTTGGCCCTCTTCAGAGCAAGTTGAGAGTGCTATGCCTTTTCTCGTTTTGCTTGTTGTTGACGATGTTCTATGGCTAGTCGCCAATGGACGAAAGCAGAATACTAGAGCTTCGAGCAAAAGCGTCCAGAAGCAATAAGCGCTGAACTTGGGACGACTAGCTGTACCAATATATAGACTGAAGGCTTCCACTGCTCGAAGAGTCAGTCGAGCTACATAGGAAGGGTTGGGGGGTTGGCAAACTGCTTTGAATCCAACCTGAGGGGGATCTGCCCCCACATTGCCCAGCTCGAGGTACGCGATTGCCTCATCGCGCATATTAGAATAGGGGCCCAAGGTACAAAACTGTTGGTTTGGCGCTAAGGTGAGGGGCACAGAAAGATGGCAGAGTCGGTGCCCCGGAAACCACACCCTTGGGTCCTATCCACATCCACTGAAATGCGTGGTTTGAGACAATGCGTTGTATGGCCACTATTGTCTGCTAGTCCTAGTCTGCTCTTGTGGGTATCTGCATCAAACACAAAACTATGATCATCTTTATACAATTTCTTGAAGCAGGCCTATTGCCATGGCTACAAAATTGTTGAAATACAGGGTCCTGCCAAGACGCTAGCATGCTTGGTAATGCATGACTAAGCAGTCTCTTAGCATCTGTACTTAGTTCTCACGCATCTAGACTTAGCAACCTAATTAACTATTCTACTACACATTTTAATAGGTTATAAGCCTAGAGGTATAGGCATTTATTCTAATTATAGCTATTACTTATCCTATCCTAGCTAATATAGTATTAAAGCCTTAGTAGCCTCTAGTACCCTTAAGTAAGTTAATAATTACTATTACTACGTATATTACCTAGAATTCTTTAACTTCTTACTAAAGTACTTAGCTTTTACTACTATAAGTAACCTTAGATAAATAAGTAAACTTAATTAATTTATAGTTATAGGGTTTAGAGACTAGTTATAAGGGCTATTATAGTATTATTATTAGTATAAGCGCTATTAAGTAACCGTACTTAGCCCCCTAAGTAAATACCTACTTCTAACCTTATTATTATAATAAATACTAATTCTATAAGTAGAAATCCCGTTAATACTCCCTCTATTAAGCCTTCTTAGGTAGACTACTACTACCTTATACTTAAGGAAAGAAAGATACTTCCTCCTCTTAAATAATTATAATAGATACTATTTTCTATAGTAATTATTACAACCCGTTTACCTTCTAACTAGATAGCTCTAGGGTCTAGGTAGATCTTATAGAGAGGAGTGTCAAGGACTAAGATAAACAGGCTTCGTACTAAACTAGTCTAGTATAGGTGTAGTATTATATTTAGTATCTAGGAGATAGTCTAGTTAATAATATAAGTTAAGCACGAAGCTCCTATCTAGAGAAGAAAGCACGCTCTTTATATAGATATAGGAAAGCCTATCAAGAGGTATATTCAGTCCGCTTAGTAACTAATTAACCTGATTACGCTCTGTCTATTTAGTAACTAATCGATCTAATTACTCCTAATTAGTTATCTCGGTAACTAATTATTCCAGCTTCTTCTCTCTATATACGTATTATAGGGACTACAAGTCCTAGCTATAATACTAGACCCCTCTTCTAGAATTATTATCCCGATAATTTCTTACTATACTAATAACTAGAGTATTAAAACTATCTTCTATTAAACGTCGCCGTTAACTAGTAGACTCTTTTAAGATTACTAGTCCTGTAATACGCGTTTATTATAACTATTTAAAGGCCAATCATTCTAAGAAGTATAAGGTTAGAGGTTCTTCTAATCATTATATAGAATACGCCCGGCTAGGCTATAGTTATAATCTCACTCCTTTCTCGCCCGTAAAGTAGGCTCGCATTTAAAAACAAAGGAAAGAGAAAGTGGTAGAGGCTAAGGAGGCTCTAGCTAAATTCACTCGTCTTTAGGCTAAAGTAGATGCCCTGGAGAGCAAGGAGTTAGAGATGGTTAAAGGAGAACTTAAAAATATTAATAAGCTGGAATAGGAAGAGCGAGTAACCGCTCTTAATCCTAACGACTTCCTTTTTAACGTATCTTCCGAACAGGTTAAAGTCCTTATAGACTTTAACTAGAGTGGTTTTATTAATACTAGTAGAATTATTATAAGAGGTCCTGGTAGTTTATAAGGTTCTTAACTAGTTCCTAGGTATTTTCTAAATCCTTATATCCTTTCCACTTAATAAGATAGGTCTAATCCTTTTATACTAGGATTTTTTCGGCCTTAAATTCGTCTTCTTCTTCTATTTTAAAGTAGAAGGTTTCTTATAAGGGAGTATTAGAGTCTACTTGTTCTAATATTAAGATATAAAATACTAGATGGATTTTAGTATTAGGTAGAAGCTATAACTTATAGTTAATAGGTCCTTTTCCTTTAATAACTAAGAATAGTCCGACTTTAATATGATCTAGTTTCTTACTTAATCTTATACTTTTTAAATTCTTTATAAGGAGGTATACTTTATCCCCCTTCTTTAATTAAGGTCTAATTTTTCTTTTCTTATTTACTAATATTTTAGTAGAAGCGTTTACCTTACTAATTTTTTATTATATATCCTTATACAAGCTTTTTATATCAGATATTAGTACCAAGGCTTTTTTAGTATCTAGTCCTTGTCTAGGGTCTAAGAATAGATTTATATATCTTTTATAGTTTATAAAGAATGGTAATAGCCTTATAATATCTAATTATACTATTAGGAGTAGCGTAACCTAATTATTTTATTTTTTATTAATATAATGCCTTAAATACACTTCTATTATTTAGTTTATATATTCTATTTACCTATCTATCTATAAGTAATATACTATTGATATTTATAGTTTAGTTCTAATTAACGCGATTAAGGTCTTCTAATAGTTTGAAGTAAAGAGCTTGTCTCTATCTAAGGTAATTAACTCAGGTATATTATAATCTCTAATAAGTCTATCTAATAAGATAAACCTAAGCTAACTAGCGTTATAAGTCTCCTTATATATAATTATAATAGTATATTTAGTGAGTTTATCTATAATAACTATTATTAAATTATACTTATTATTTATTACCGGATTAATTAATCGAGGTAGTTTTATAATAAAGTCTATTATAACATCTTTCTATAATATATCTAGAACCTTAGTAAACTGAATTTATCTGTATTTAGTATATCTTATAGACTTGTTCTACTAGTAATATATATACTCTCTAATATATTATATAATTAACGCTCGCAGGTTAGGTATAGTATATATTCTTTAAATAAGTTCTAATATTTTAGATACTCCTAGGTGTCCTAGTAAAGAATTATTATAATAATCTCTAATTACTTCTTTAACCGCCTTTAGTAGTAAGTATAACTTCTATTTATATAATAATAGGTCTCGGTTAGGCTGCTATTTCCTAAGCTTACTAGCTAGGGTATTATTAATATATACTTCCTTTAAGTTTAGAACTATATATGTTATAACGTGTATAGTTATTACTAGACTTCTCGTTAGAACTAATAATCTATCTTTCTCTTATTTAAGAATAGGCTGATTTATAATATCTTTTATTTATATATAGTTAAATCGTCTACTTAAAGCGTCTACTTATCTATTATCTTTCCCTAGTATATACTAAATCTTAAACTTGTACTATCTAAGGAGCTTAGACTATTAAACTTGTTATTAATTTAACTCTTTATTTATTATAAAACTAACTAGGTTTTTATAATTAGTTAAGATAGTAAGTTTGGAATAGCTTTTAGTATAAACTCTCTAATATTATAAAGAATAGATAATAGCTAAAACCTCTTTATTATATATATTATAATTCTATTCTACTACTATTAGTTTACGTGAGTAGTATACTACTAGGTACTATCTGCTATTACTCTATTAGTATAAGCAGGCTCTAATAGCAAGGTCCGAGGCATCTATCTTAATTCACGCTAGTTCTCCGTTATAAAAAGTATAGAGTACTAGAGGATCTATATATGCTTACTTAAGCTTAGTAAATACTTTCTATTAGTTAGTATCCTATTAGAATCCTGTATCTTTCTTTATAATTTCTATTAGAGGCAAGGCCTTCTTAAAATAGCCTTCTATAAAACGTCTATTAAAGTTAGCGAATCCTAAGAACCCTTAGACTGATTTAATATTATATAGTATAGGCTATTCCTATATAGCCTGAATCTTTTCAGGGCTTATATAAACGCCTTTAGTTATTATTATAAACCCTAAGAACTCGATTAAGGTCTTATAAAACTCGCACTTTTCTGGTTTAAGGAGGAGCCTAGCCCTAGATAGACATGTTAATACATTCCGTATATAAGGGACGTGTTCCTCTATTAACTTAGAGTAGATTAATATATTATCGAAGTACGTAATAGCTAAATAGTCTAATTATACCCGTATAATATTATTAACTAGTACCTAGCAGGTTACTAGTATATTAATAAGGCTAAACGGCATGACTAAGTACTTATAATATCTATATCGAGTCCTAAATACTATTTTCTATTTATTACCTTCCTTTATTTAAATGAGATTATACGCTCCTTATAAGTCTAGCTTTATAAAGACTTTTACTTTAGCTAGCCGATCCTACAGCTTACTAATATTAGGTAGCGGGTAATAATTCTTAATTATCATATTATTTAACTTTTAATAGTCGATATATAGCCGTAAGGATCCGTCCTTCTTCTTTATAAAGAGTATTAGATATCCTGCTAGTAATTTAGATTCTTAAATAAATCCCTTTTTTAGGTTCTCGTCTAAGTACCTGCGTAGTACTAAGAGTTCCTTTTTAAATAACGCATAAATAGATCTAAATATTAGTACCTTCCCTAGTTTAAGTTTAATCTTATAATCCTAAGGTTAATATATAGGCAGAGCTTTTACTATTATCTCTTTTATAAAGAGGTATTTCTATCTTTAATACTCTTGTAGGATATTAGGAGTATTATCAGTTACTTTAAGAACTCTAACTTTTTAACCCTGCTAACCTTTACTAGTACCTATTAAGTCGGATCCTTTTCTTTTAAGGCCATCCTTATTTAAAATGGAGGTAATATATACCTCGACCTCTTAGTTCGATTTCTTATCTACCGTCATCTACTATCGGCGTGTAGGTTAGAATCTAGTAATATTACTAGTTCTCTTAAACTTAAGTACTTTCCTTCTCTAGTTAATTACTAGATTATACTTCTTTAACTAAGGCATACCTAAAATAATATAATAAGTAGCTATCCTAATAATATTAAAGGACATTTCCTTATAGTAGCATTAAATTATAAATGGTAGCGAGGTTATTTCCTCGTCTATACTCCCTATTAATAGTTTTAACCCGTCGGCTATCTATAGGTTATATAGTAACTCCTTCCTTTACGTTAGTAGGCCTACCGACCGTACTAGTACCTTAGAGATAAAGTTTCCAGATACTCTAGAATCTATTATTACTATAGTTCTCTAATTATTTATTCTAACCGGTATATTTATATATATTATATACTCCGTTAAGTATAACTAATATATTTTAGGGGTTAGGATATTAATCTCCTTATACTTCCCCTTAGTATAAGGGATTACTCTTTTCTTAAAAAGGGTAGGAATCCGGTAGTTCTCTTTATATACATGTGTTTTCTATAATTATCATAGAAACAAGTATATTAATCCGTTAAGTAGTACTCTAATATATACTCGTTATACTTAAGGTATCCGTAGAGACTACTATACTATCTTTAGTTATAGTCTAGAAACTACTTTCTTAATCTCTTAGTTACTAAGTACTAGTAATAACTTATATCTTAGTAACTTGACTAAATCTTTCTATATATACGTACTCTAATTATTTTACTTATATTTATCTTTACTTAGTAATAAATCATATATATTTTATTAGTACAGGCTGACTAGTATATTACTCCGTGCTACGGATACGCTAAGTCATTTCTAAACTCCTTCTAAAGAAGTCCCCCTAATACTTTTTCTTGATAGAACTCTACTTATTCCTTGAGTTTTGTCTATAGATCTTTTAATATAGAAGCTCGAGATACTACGCTGTTTTTCTTCCCCTTTTATATACTTTTATACTTCTCGGAAGTATAGCTAAGGTTTTCCTAGTTAGAATCATCCTCGCTTTCTCGGCTTTATTTAGGTTTTCCCCTCTAAACCTAACTACTATCACTGTTATTATTAGAACCTAGCTCCTTGAGTTATTCGTGAATATCCGCGAGCCTTTATTTGGTTTTTATAATATTTCACTATTTCTTAGCTATTTCTTCGCGTAATTCTTCTTCTCTAGCCTTAAGTTCTTTATTAATAGGCGGATTAACGAGGGCTAGTAAATCATCTATAATTATATCTAGCTTAGTATTATTATACTCCGTTTCTTGTTAATCCTTTAGAGGTTTAGTCTTCCTAACTAGAACTCTCTCTAATATATTTAACTGAGGTCGTTTTACCATGTTTTTTAACCTGTAGTCCTTGGTAATATAGCCCGGTTTACTATAGCTATAGTAATTCATTACTTTCTTACCCCTATACTATTTCTTACCTCCTAACGTTTTCTTCCTCTACGTGAAGTCTAATTCTATTAATATTAATCTATAAGGATTATATAGGGCTCGTCTTTTTCCGTGACTTCCTCCTAAATAGAATCTAGTATAATTAAGTCCTGAAACTCTACTATTATAGCGTAGTTCTATTATTAACTTATAGATCTAGTTATTAATTCTTATCGAGTTTCTAATAAGTAAATCAAGATTATTACTCTAGGCTCTATCTTATATAAGCTCCTTTTTTACTTAGGGTTTTAATCTATATTAATATATTACTATTAGTATATTATTATCCTAGTTAGTTCTTATAAAGTACTATTAAAACTGTATTATATACTTAGATACTAACTTCTTCTATATTAAATACTAGATAACTCTTATTACTATACTTGCTTTATTAGAAGGTCTAAATATTCGTCTTATCTCTTCTTAGAAAAGTATTAAGCTTTCTATTTATAACTTGATAGAGATATTATTATTATTATCGGGATCTTTTATATATTATTTAAGAAATAGGGCGGACTATTACTAGGCCCGTCCCCTTATATAAGTTATTATAAATAGCGGTTATTTCTTTAATTAAATAGCGTCCTTATTAAAAGAGAAGTATAGCTATATCTATACTAACTACTCTTTAAGCTTGTCTCGGTTATTATAATATAAGTCTGGTTTAGTAATCTTTATACCTTCCTTGACTTCCGCTATTATTAACTGTCGTGGACTACGTTTACTTGGGGTAAGGTCTCTTTATCCTAAGGTACTTATCTTAAGGGTACTTAAAGTATTACGACCCGTTCGCCTTCTAACTAGATAGCTCTAGGGTCTAGGTAGATCTTATAAAGAGGAGTGTTAAGGACTAAGATAAATAGGCTTTATATTAAACTAGTCTAGTACAGGTATAGTATTATATTTAGTATCTAGGAGATAGTCTAGTTAATAATATAAGTTAAGTACGAAGCTCCTATCTAGAGAAGAAAGCATGCTCTCTATATAGATATAGGAAAGCCTGTTAAGAGGTGTGTTTAGTCCGCTTAGTAACTAATTAACCTAATTACGCTCTATCTATTTAGTAACTAATCGATCTAATTACTCCTAATTAGTTATCTCGGTAACTAATTATTCTAGCTTCTTCTCTCTATATACGTATTATAGGGACTGCAAGTCCTAGCTATAATAGTAATCTCCGCTTTACTATATTACGCCTTTTAGTATTATTTAGCTATTAGGCCCCCTAGAAAAATCTCTATAAAAGGAGGTTAGGCCCTAGCTATCTTAATTCTTCTAGATCTAATTAGGTAACTATTAACTACCTAACTAGGCCTAGAGCTAGCTTTTCCTACTACTATAGATACTAGCCTAGCTATTCCTATTAAGTTAGCCCTCTAAAGTTTATATCTTTAAGAATATAAGGATAGCTTATTATAGTAAATAACTCACTAATCCTCCTCTTACCCCGGAAATTCAAAGAGGCTAATACAGTAATCTTGAAGAAACCGTAGAAGGAGAACTACGCCGACCCTAAGTCCTATAGGCCGATCGCCCTCTTAGATACCTTAGGAAAGATGTTCGAGACGGTAATAGCGGCTAGGCTTAGAGATTACGCGGAGGCTAATAACCTCCTTCTAGAAGAATAGATAGGTATAAGGTAAGGGAGATTAGTGGAAACCGCGCTAGAAATAATTACTAATATAGTCCACACGGTATAAGGAATAGGGAAGAGGAATATAACGAGCCTCCTCTCCCTAGATATCGCCGGAGCCTTTAATCACGTCTCCTACTCCAGGCTACTCTATATGATAAAGATAAAGAGGGTCCTAGAGAGGATAGTACGCTAGATAGTAAGCTTCCTTATAAAGAGGGCGACTTCGATTACCCTCGGTAGGAGGACGAGTTAGATAGAGTTAGTAGAGATAGGGATCCCCTAGGGTTTACCTATCTCTCCGATATTATTTCTATTTTTTAATACTCCCCTAATTAAGGAGTATAAAAAGCTAAAGCTACTAATTTAAGTCGGCGGATTTATAGATAACGTCTATCTACTAGCCTATAATAGGAGTATTAAACGGAACTACGAGGTTCTAGATAAAGCCTACGAGGTATACCTATAATAGCCGAAGACCTATAAAGCCTCGTTTATACCGAAGAAGTACGAGCTCGTTTATATAACCCGTAGAATAAAGGGGGTAAAGATAGACGTAATAATTAAGCTTAAAGGAATTAAAGTTAAACTAAAGATATTAATTAGGGTCCTAGGACTTATACTTAATAGTAAGCTAAATTAGAATATATACTTAAGGAAGGTATAAGCTAAGATAGATAACTAGATTCAGGCGCTCTACTACGTCGCCGGCTTTATATAGGGCGCGATTCTACCGGTTAGTAGGCTTATATACGCGGTAGTAGTAAGGCTTATAATAACGTTCGCGGCGCTAATATAATATAGCCTAAAGAATACCCCTAGAGTAGTAGGGAAGCATGTAAAGACCCTGATAATAATCTAGAATAAAGGACTACGTAAAGTACTAGGGGCGTATAAGGCCACTTTAATTCTAGTCCTTAAAGTAGAGGCGGGAATCCCGTCGGTAAGAGACTTCCTTAATAAGGCCCTACTATAGAGTAAGATCTTTTAAGGGATATATAAGACGGTCCTGAAAGGAAACGCGAAGATTAAGTCTCGGTTATAACTAAGAAGGGGTAGGAGGCTACGCCCTCCGCTACCCCCGTTAGCTAGGAAGGAGTCTTAGGCGAAGTGGTCGCTAAACGGGGTACTTAATAGCCCGATATTATAGAAAAGGATACTAACCTAGTAGGAAGGCCGGTAGTAGGGCCGGTAGCGCTACTACTAGCGGGGATTAGAGAGCCGATATAAGAGCCTAGCACAGAAGGGTAACCTAGTAGGGGGGAGATAGGACCTCTATAAGGGCCTAAAGAAGCCGGAGAGCTCTGTAGTAGTCTAGTTACGCACGGATAAGATTAGGTTTAACTACTTCTTATTTATTAGGAAGGTACCTAGGATCCTAAGTCCTAGCTACCCGTGCGGGGTGGCGAGGTAGACCGGTAAACACGTCCTACTATTCTATCCCGACTATTATACTAGTAGGAGTTAGATATTACTAGAGGCTAGGTCGGAAGATTATAGTACTATTCTCTTATTACTAATAGGGATAAGGGTAGTAGCGAGGTAGTTAACTAGGTCAGGCGCCCTCTACTAGTTTATACTAGTAAAAGAGATATTAGCGAGAACTAATAGAGAGGAAGGGCTCCGCCCTAACTAAAGAGAAGAGAATATAGTTAATAAAACCTTAGTATTATAGACGGTAGACCCGACCCCTTAATATACCACCCCGATAGCAGGCCTATTAGGGGGGGGAAGGAAGGAGCCGAATAATAGTATGGCCTGCGGATAGTAGGTGGAGTTTTTATCCCTTAGCTAGGTTTCTCCCCGAACGATAGGTACGCTAGGCGTACCCCCTGAAAAGTCTACCCTTATTAGCTTTAACTAGTATAGGAGTATAATTAATTAATCCTCCTCTTATTTCTAAGCTAAACCGGTTTAAGTTAATACTCCTTAAATCCCGTTTTTATTTTAATATCTTAGTAGCTATCTACTAACGTTCTAGGTCTAAGTTCTTCCCTTACTTACTAAAAGCTATTATAAAGGAAGTTAAGAAGCCTATTACTAAGGAAGATAATAGTAACTATAAACTACTATAATTACCCTTAAGTTATAATAATACTAAGTTAGAAGCTAGTAAACTATTATTAAACGCTCCTAGTAAAACTATTCTCTTTAACTTATAAGCTAAAGGTAATAGACCTACGCCTCCTCCCTTAATATCCTTATCTTTAGAATTATCTTCCTTAGCGTCTTTATTAATAGAATCCTCTTAAGACTCTATAAAAAATACGCTAAGCTTAACTAACTAGTTACTATTTAAAGCTAAATCCTTAGAGGTAGACTCCTAGTAAAATAGTTAATAGTTAAAGTAATAGTAGGAGCTTTCCCCTTACCTTAATTATAATCCTTAAGTCTAACTCTAGTTATAGCTACTAGGTTAAAGAAATTAATAACTAGCTAGTTCTAAATAACCTTAAGCCCTTTTTAAAGGCTACGTAGACTAAGATATATACTATAATTTATAACTATCTTAGGTTTAATACTTATAAACTTATTAAAGATCCTACTTATTTTAACTTATAGGCTTAAGCTATTCTTAATAAAATTAAGACTAACTTTAAGTTAATAGGCTCTAGTATCTATACTAAATTAGTTTATTACCTTTATATAATCTACCTTAACGGGTCTACTATTAAAGATATAGATAACTATACCTACTAGTTTTAAGAGGTTAATACTAAACTTAAGGAGTTAGATAAAGAGGTAGTTATACTAGATACTTATATAATCTAACTCTACCTTATAGGATTAGGTAGTACCTTTAATACCTTCTAGACTACTTATACCTAAAGTTATACCTTCTTTAGCCTAGGAAAGGTCCCCCTTAGTTAAGTTATACTCGCCGCCCGTAATAAGAAGTAATATTAATAAGCCTTAGAAAGTTATACTATTACTATATTTAGAGCTTATAATACTTAAGGAAAGGATAAAGGGGATAATAAGTTATAATAGAACTATAACTACTATAGGGACGTCCTATATAAGTCTTACTACGCTTACGCTATAGATTAATACTAAGAGTATATTATAGCTAAGTGTAGGTGTACTTATAAGTACTATCGCCTGCGGACCTTTAGGACTAGGGTAGTAATAATTAGTACTAAGACGGACTAATTATAAGCGATCGGAGTAATTAGTTACTAATTAGGGTAAATACGTCTCTTAGCGGAGTTTCCTTCTAATATATAACTACGGTCTTTACCTATAGTTTAGGAGCTTCGTACTTAACTTAAAATAGTTATTCTCTTAACTAAGTTATACCTATCCTAAGGGGATACCGAATAGTAATTAGGTTCTTGTATTATTACTACCGCTAGCTTACCTTACCCTACTTCTCCCTTGCCGTAGACGGGATCGTAACACTTTGAGCACTATATCTACGAGGAACCCTAGTAGTATATAACGGAGCAGCGAGCTTATCGAGACGTCGATTTAATAGTAAGACCTACCCTATATACAGGGATAACGGAAGCATTTATAAGGATATCAACTATAGGAAAGTCAGCTAGAATACCTACGCCTTTAGTAGTTAATACTAGTAAATAATATGGTACTATCGTCTCGACTAAGGCTTTAAAGGTTTCGATACCGGAAATATTTAACGGTTTACTAGGGAAACTTAAAGAGTTTTTAATATAACTCAAGTTATATATCTTATTTAATTCTACCTAGTTCTCGAAGGAAGTAGATAAGGTATTATATATATTATTATATCTTCGGGGAAGAGCTACGAAAGGTTTCCGACCTTATTAGAAGGAATGGCTAGATAACTAAGACCTAGGCGACGTACCTAGTAGAGAGATAAAGACAGTCTTTAGAAGTTATACGAGGTTCGAAGAAAAACTCGAGAGTTTATACGGAATCGCCAACGAAGAAGCGCATACGGATAGAGAAATTAGGAAGCTATGCTAGACGATATCTATTACCGTCTACGCTTCCGACTTCCAAGGGTTTACTATAGACCTGGAATAGAATAACGCCGCGTTTTATTCCTAGTTTTACTTAGGTCTAAAGGACCTCGTAAAGAGCGAAATGGTTTATAAGGAAAAGATAAATTCTCTTATAGGATTGATCCGTGTTATAAAGGAAGTAGACGAGCGTCTTTAAGACTTACGATAAGATCGATATATTAATACTAGAAGGTCTAGGGGATATTTAAAGGCTAAGAATAGGAACTCCTATAGACTAGAGCCGATGGATTTAGACGTTATAGAGGTGTCCCGGAATAGGAAGAATCTAAATAGAGAACGTCGGTGTTATAAGTATAATTAGAAAGGATATATAGTAATATATTATAGGCGGCCTAAGAATAACTTAGTACGCAGGACGCTTACGCTTATAGAAAGAACCGGTTATATATAAACCGATTAGATAAATTATTATAATAACGACTATATATCTTATAAACGAGAGAAGGAGCAGGTAGGCGAGTTACTTACGTAGAGCGACGAGAGCTTAGACTACTAGCTACTACCTATTATAACGTTACTAGTAGGACCTTAGATAAACTCAGCTATCAACCTATCTAGAGAGCTGGGAGACATTATAAGGAAGTCGTTCGACGGGGAAAACGACGGATTAATATTAACCGAGGAGTTATCAGCCTATATAGCTTTACTCTCCTCCTCTTCTAGTTCCTAGATATTTTAGAGTTTACACTCTACCATTTAATTCTTTTACTCTTCTAGTAAAAGGAATTATTTTTTAAGGCGATCGGATTTTACTTTCACCTCTCTCTACTCGCTAAAAGCTTTATTTTAAGACTCCTCTATTTTCGATATCTATACGGGCGAATTATAGAGGTCGTAGCGCAGACTACCGGTAATATACTCGGAATAACGGGACGATTCTTCTCCGGTATAGTAAGTTCTATTTCTCTTACTATAGTTACTATAAGGTCGCATAGTTATATACTTAAGACGTTTCACAAGTTCTTTTACCCGTAATTATAAGCTTTCGGTTTTCTTAACTTTAATAGGAGGTATAAGGATAGATAGTTTCTAGGGATAGAAATATAGGGAAGGGAGCTAGTATTATAACTGAGTATAGGTATACTTATAAGTACTATCGCCTATAGACCTTTAGGACTAGGGTAGTAATAATTAGTACTAAGATAGACTAATTATAAGCGATCGGAGTAATTAGTTACTAATTAAAGTAAATACGTCTCTTAGCGGAGTTTCCTTCTAATATATAACTACGGTCTTTACCTATAGTTTAGGAGCTTCGTACTTAACTTAAAATAGTTATTCTCTTAACTAAGTTATACCTATCTTAAAGGGATACCGAATAGTAATTAGGTTCTTATATTATTACTACCGCTAGCTTACCTTACCCTACTTCTCCCTTACCGTAGACGGGATCGTAATAGAGTAGTTCCCTTACTTAAAGCCTAATAAATTTAAGAAAGCTTTAGTAAAGGCTACTACTACTTAAGCTAGTAGTAATCTAAAGAAGTAAAAGCTTAATAATACTCCCGTTAAATCTAACTTTATAGGTTATACTAATAAGTTTAATATCTGTAGAATAGCTAGTAATAAAGTCGTTATCTTAATAGCGGCTCCTAGGAAATTACTCTTAGACTTAAATAGTATAGTTTTTATAGACTCTAGTTATAGCTAGTACGCCTTCTAGGATTAGAGTATATTTATTAACTTATAGCTAATTAAAACCTCCCGCGCTATTAGGGGTATTAGCGGCGTCTAATATACTTTATAAGGTAGTAGGACTATTAAGATTAACTATAATATTAATAGTAGCCTTAGGTTAATACTTATACCTAATATTATATAGGTGCCTAATCTAGGTATTAGCGGTCTCCTATCTATTAGTTAGCTCCTTAATATTAATATAGATATAGCCTATATTAAAGTAGGCTATATTATTTTAAAGGGACTAGTAGCCTTTAATACTAGCTAATTTATAAGAGTCTTTACTCTAGACTTATAGAAGCCCTTAGCCCTTAATACCTATAGTATTCCCTTAGATAAAGTTTAATAGCTATAGTACGCCCGCTTAGGGTACCTTAGATAGTAAAGTATTAATAAATTACTAGCTATATTAATTAAAATTAATTTCTTAAAGCCTATTTCTAACGAGCTTACGTGTAAATACTATATCTAAGGCCGCTAGAAGGTAGTACCTTATAAGGATACTATTTAATTAGAGGAGTATCTAATAGAATTTATTTATAGCGACGTTATTAGCCCCTTTAACCTAATAGGCTTTAAAGGGGGTTAATACTTTATAATATTTAAAGATAATTTTATATATATCTTAGTTATTATTTACCTTAAGTATAAGAGTAATACTTTCTAACTATTCTAGCGGTTTAAGGTAGCTTATAAGCGTCTAGACTACTAAATCTATTACCTTTATATTAATAATAGGGGTGAATATATAAGTAACGTCTTTACTAACTACCTTAGGGACTAGGGTATCTACTATAAATCTATAGTACCTAGGAACCCTTAAATAAATAGGGCCGCGGAGCGTTTTAGGTAGATATTACTATATAAGATATAGCTAATACTCCTTAAACTCTAGGCTTAATAAGTCTTTCTAGCCTAAGATTATCCTTATAACTAACTACCTTACTATCTAATCCCCTAATACTAAATTAGGGAAGACTCCCTACGAAGTATAATATAGACGCCTATTAAAGCTCTTATACCTCTAAATAATAGGCTTAGTAGCCTACGCCTTATACTATATTTAGAAGAAATTAGAAGATAAGAGTAATAAGTACTACCTTCTTAGCTATAAAGAGGATTATATCTTTTAGCTATAGAACCCTATAAGATAATAGGTCGTATAGACTAATAATATCTATTTTTAAGAAAAATACCCTTAGTATATTAGTACTAATAAGTAGTAGTAGCTAAACTTTAAGCTAAGTAAGCGCCTATAGATATCTACTCTAGGGGAGAATAATAAGAAGTAGGATATCTAGGATAATATTAACCCCGTCTAATAAGTAGCTCCTACTTAGTAATAAGTCTATACCTATAAGGTAGAATATATTAGTAGGGAAGAACGGGCTATTTAGCAGGTAATATATAATTATCTTAAGCTAGCTCTACTAGATTTATAGGATCTATTATTAGACCCTCTAGTTATAATAGCCCTTATACTCCTCGCTAATACTAATAGGATTAAACTATTTAAGTTAAAGACCTACTAATAGGTAATAGAGGATAGTTATAATATCTAATAGAGCCTTAAGATAGATAATAAAGTTAAATCCCTTTAAGAAAATAATACCTAGAAGGTAGTTAATCTACTTATAAGTAAGTATACCTTAGTATTACGAGCAGGACTTAGTCTATATACTACGTACTAGCCTGTATAGTTCTCGTTATAGTCAGGTAGATTACTTAGTAACCTAGGTGAACTATATTATAGGTGGATTACTAGGTAATCTATATAAACTATACCTCTTAGTAGGCTTTCCTATATCTATATAAAGAGCGTGCTTTTCCCCTATATAGGAGCTTTATACTTAACTTATATTATTAACTTAGTAATCTCTTAGATACTAAATATAATACGATATCTATATTAGACTAGTTTAATATAAAGTCTACTTATCTAGTCCTTAATACTCTACTCTACGAGATTAACCTAGACCTATTAACCCTAGGGACGACTAGGTTATAACACTTTAAGTACCCTTAAGATAAGTACCTTAGGATAAGAACCTACCTTAAGCTAAGTCAGCTAATAACATTTAATAATAGATAATATAAATAAAAGATTAGTTAAAGTTATATAACTAGACCTCTATTATAAAGATAGAGATAAACTTGAAGATTAGCTTATATAACTTAAATTATATATTACCTTTTAGGAAATAGAACTTCTAGTTAAGAAATAAACTACCTTTATAATTACTTATATACGAGGACGTATATAGAAATAGATTAGACTATTTTAAAAGAAGTATAAGGATAATAATAATAATAATAATAATAATAATAATAAAATATAGTTTAAAAGCTTTACCAAGTTTAAAGTAGAGATTTAAAGAGTCTTTAGACTATTAAATAAGAATAAAGTAGTAATACGTATTATTTAATATCTTACGTAGAAAAAATCGGTTATAAAGTACTCTACTTAGTTTTAATAGTACTTAGTATAAATAGACTAGGATAATAATACTCTTATAATAATATACTATCAAGGACTAAAAGATAATATTAAAGATAAACTTATAAGGACTAGATTAATCCTAGATACCTTAGATAACCTTATAAAGGAAGCTATTAATATTAATAATAAGTTATTTAAATAAATAATAGAAAAACGGTATAATAGAGGTACTAGAGGATTTAGATAATTAGGGTATTTTATAAAACCCTACCGCCTAACTTATAAGGAAAGAGATCCTTATAATCCTATGCTAATAGAACTTAACTTCGTAAGGAAGATAAAGAAGGGGGTATTTAAAGGTAAGAAGTAGTAAAGTAGGGGTAAGAAAGTAATTACTTATTATAGCTATAGTAAACTAGGCTATATAGCTAGAGAGTATAAGTTAAAAAATATAATATAATAACCGCAGTTTAATATACTAGAAAAGGTACCTATTAAGAATAACGGACCTATAAAAGATCTACTTAAACTAGAGTTTAATAATAGAGAAATTAATATAATTATAATAGATTTACTTAACTATTTTAATCTATTATAAGTAAATATCTAGGAAACTTAATAATGCTATTATAAGCTTTAGGAAGAAGTTATAAAGAGAAGCTAGAATATTAAATAAATTAATAAGCGTCTTAAAGAAATTTAAAGTAGAATATAAGAACTTAAAGTAGAAGATAATTATAAGGCTTATAAGGATAAGTATAAGTAAGGCTAAGGAATAGAGATAGATAATTTAAGATAAAGTAATTTAATAGCTAATAATAGTAAATTAGTTAAATCTTTAGATAAATCTAAACCTTATACCTTAATATCTAAGGATTAGGAAGAAGAAATATAAGAAGACTTAAAAGGAAAATCTAAGCTTAAAGAGTATAGAATAAAGTATAATAATATATTACTAAAGAATAAGTATTATAATAATCTAAACTATCTAGAATATAATGTTATATATTAGATAGTATATATAGAATACTATTACTAGTATTATTATATAATAAAGATATAGCTAGGTAATATAATAGTAGTTCTTATATGTAAATATAAAGACTAGAAATATTATAGAGTAATAGGTTACTACTAGTACCTTAGAACTAAAAGATATTAAAAGTAGTTCCTAGGTTATAACTAGAGGTAGTATAGTATACTTTATATATATCTTAAATATAATAAGAATACTAGAGAATATTACTTAATAGATTAGTATATATACTTTTATAATACGTGTAAGAAGTATATATAATAAAAGAAGCTTACTAGATTCCTCCTATTATTAGGAAAAGAGTAATCCCTTATACTAAGGGGAAGTATAGAGAGATAAATATATTAACCCCTATATAGTACTTATATATATCTTAGTATAATATATATATAAATATACTAATAAATATTAATAGTTAGAGGACTATTATAATAATAGATTCTAGAGTAACTAGAAACTTTATCTCTTAAGAAATGGTATAGTTAATAGGCCTACCTACTTATAAGAAGAAGTATTAGTATAATTTATAGGGAGTTAACGGACTAAAACTATTAGAGAGAGTAGATAAGGAAATAACCTTACTACCTATTATTATTTAATACTATTATAAGGAGCTTTCCTTTAATATTATTATAATAGCTATATATTATATTATTTTAAGAATACTTTAATTAAAGGAATATAATCCTATTATAGATTAGTAAGAAGGAGTACTTATATATTAGTAAACTTATTACTAGGATCTAACTTATACGTTAATAGTAGATAATAATAGATAAGAAGTAGAATTATAGACTAGTTAAGGCGTATATAGCCTTAACTTTAAAGAAAAAGAATAACTTTTAAAAGAAAGGGTCTAACTTAATATATATTAGTAGAGGTTAGCTAAGTAAGTAAGTTAGAGGAATTAAAGGAAAAGATAAACCTTTTATAATCCCTTATTAGTATAAAAAGTAGAAGTGGCTTTTTAAGGAAGAGATAATAGTAAAGGCGTTACCTAGGTATTAACTATAAGATTATAAGATTAAACTTAAACTTAGTAGAGAGCTGATATTTAGATTAATATATATACTTTTAAAAAAGGAACTCTTAGTACTTCATAGGTATATTAAGGAGAACTTTAAAAAGGGATTTATTTAAGAATCTAAATTACTAGTAGGATATCTAATCCTCTTTATATTAAAGAAGGATAGAAAGCTAAAGTTATATATTAACTTTTAGAAGTTAAATAATATTATAATTAAGAATAGGTATCCTTTACTAAATATTAGTGAGTTATAGGATTAACTTAATAAGGTAAAAGTGTTTAATAAGTTAGACCTTTAGGGAGTTTATAATTTAATTTAGATAAAAGAAGGTAAAGAATAGAAAATAGCGTTTTAAATATATTATAGTTATTATAAATATCTAGTAATACTATTTAGACTTACTAATATACTAGTAACCTACTAAGTATTAATTAATAATATATTAAAGGCGTACTTAAATTAAATAATAATTACTTACTTTAATAATATTTTAATATACTCTAAGGAAGAGGATACTTATATCTAGTATATATAAGAAGTTTTATTATACTTTATAAATACTAAACTATTCCTTAACCTAGATAAATATAAATTTTATAAAGAATTAGTAGAATTCCTAGGATTTATAATTAGTATAAAAGGTATTTAGATAAGCCCTAAGAAGGTTAAGGTAATACTTAAATAGCTAGTACTTATAAATATTAAAGAAGTTTAAAGTTTCCTTAGATTTATAAACTTTAATTATAAATTTATTTAAGACTATTTTAAAAAGGCTAACCCTTTAACTAATATTATTAAAAAGGATATAGGGTTTAAATAGGATATAGCTTAAAAAAAGTATTTAAGATCTTAAAGTAATTCTATATAGATCTACTAGTACTTAGAACCTTTTAAGCTAATAAACTAGTATAGATAGAGACTAACGCCTTAGATCTAGTAATTAGAGCTTACTTATATTAAATAATAAAAGGGAAATAGTATCTAATAGCCTATTTCTCTAGAAAAATAATACTAGTAGAGTAGAATTATAATATATATAATAAGGAGCTACTTACTATAATATATATACTATAATATTAGCGAGTATATACTAAAAGTTATTTAAACTTAACTATTATAATAGATTATAAGAATCTAGTTAACTTTATTATAATAAAAGAGTTAAATTAATAATAAGTTTATTAGTTAGAATTACTTAGATAGTATAAATTTAAAATAGTATATATATCTAGGAAAGATAATAGTTAAGTAGACGCTCTTAGTAGAAGGTTAGATTATATAAAAACTAAAAATATAATAATAAAATTAATCTTAAATATAAAGGATAATAGATTACTAGTACTAATATAAATATTAGTAGTAACTATATATATCTAAGTCCTAGGAGTTTTAATTAATATTTAAAAGGGATACTAGACTAATAACCTAGTAAAGAAATTAAGGAGTTAATAACTAGGAGATAAATTCCTAAAGTATAAGGATAAGCTTTACTTACTGGAATTATATATTAAAGAAGTAATACGGGATTATTATAATAACCTATTATAAGGATACCTAGGGGTTATTAAGATAGTTAAACTTATTAGAAGAATATACGCCGTACTAAGGTTATAAGTAAAAGTTAAAAGATATATTAAGGAGTATATCTAGTATTAATAGAATAAATTAGTATACTATATAAAATATAGGTAAATTTAGTTTACGCTAGTACTAGACTTATTATAAAAAGATATTATAATAGACTTTATAATAAAACTACCTAAGTTAGGAGACCTAACTATAAAGGAGGTCTATAACTTAATAATAGTTATTATAAATAAACTAATAAAGTATATAATTATAATACTATTTAAGGAGACTTATACTACTAAATAGTTAGGGTTTATTCTCCTTAATAGGCTTATAAGAGATTATAATATACCTGAGTCTATTATATCTAATAGAGATAAGCTTTTTATATTAAACTATTAGAAGATATTAATATTAGTAATTAGAATAAAGCTATAAATATTAATAGCTTACTACTTATAAATAGATAGATAGATAGAATAGACTAACTAAATAATAGAAATATACCTTAAATATTATATTAATATTAAATAAAATAATTAGGTATTATTACTACTTATAGTATAGTTAATATTTAATAATAAGTAGTTAGATATAATAAAGCTATCTCTATTCTTTATAAATTATAAAAGATAAGTAAATATATTCTTAGACCTAAGGCCTAGCCTAGATATAAATAAAGTAATAGTACTTATATTAGAGATAAAGTAATTATATAAGGATATATAAGGTATAATTTATAAGGTAAATAATAAAATAGTAAGGTATATTAATAAAAAAAGAAAAATATATCCTTAATTAAAAGAGGGGGATAAAGTCTACCTTCTTATAAAAGATTTTAAAATAAAGAAACTAAGTAAGAAACTAGATTATATTAAGGTTAGACTATTTTCTATTTAAAGGATAAAGGGACTAGTTAATTATAAATTAAATCTTCTACCTAATACTAAAGTATACCTAGTATTTTATATCTCTAAGTTAGAACTAGTAGATCTAAGTATACCCTTATAAAAAACCTTCTACTTTAAAGTAGAAGAAGAAGATAAGTTTAAGGCTAAGAAAATCCTAGTATAAAGAGATTAGACCTATCTTATTAAGTAGAAAGGTTATAAGGATTCTAAGAGTACCTAGGAACTAGTTAAGAACCTTAAGAATTATTAGAACCTCTTATACTAATTCTACTAATATTAATAAGACTAGACTAGTTAAAGTCTATAAGGATTTTAACTTACTCTAGAAATATATTAAAGAGGAAGTTATTAGGGTTAAGGCCTTATACCTTCTTATCTACTTCTACCTCCTTAATATTTCTAAGTTTACCTTTAACTAATTCTAGCTCTTTACTCTCTAAGGTAGTAACCTCTACCTAAAGATAAGTAAAGCGAGCTAGAGCCTCTTTAGCTTCTACTAACTTCTCTTACCTTTATTAATATATATAGGCCTACTTTAATAGGGAAAAGGGCGTAAGATTATAATTATAGCCCTTACAGGCGTATTTAATATAATAGTCTAAAGTACTACTAAGCTTATACTTTTTAGGCGTATAAGATTTCTTATAGTTCTTATAAATATATATTAGAGAAGAAGGGATAAATAAATCTATTAATACTTAATAATAGTATACTAATAAAAGCTGATATCTATTAGTAGGTATAATATTATAAGAGTTTTTAAGATAAAAACTAATAAGGGGGAACTTAATATTATAAGTAGGACTTAGTCTATATACTATATACTAGCTTATATAATTCTCGTTATAATTAGGTAGATTACTTAGTAACCTAGGTAAACTATATTATAAGTAGATTACTAGGTAATCTATATAAACTATACCTTCCTATATCTATATAGAGAGCGTGCTTTTCCCCTATATAAGAGCTTTATACTTAACTTATATTATTAACTTAGTAATCTCCTAGATACTAAATATAATATAATATCTATATTAGACTAGTTTAGTACGAAGCCTACTTATCTAGTCCTTAATACTCTACTCTACGAGATTAACCTAGACCTATTAACCCTAGGGACGACTAGGTCGTAACACTTAGGAGGTAAATAGGTTTATATCTTAAAGCGTAGCCCTTAGGGATAGGTTATATATTATAAGGTACGCTAGGTTCTTTATAGGTTTAAATAGTATAAAGGTATTAATTATAATAAGACTTTCGCCTTAATAGTAAAACCTATAAGTTATAAGGCTATCTTTACTCTAGTAGCTACTATAAACTAGGACTTAGAGTAAATAGATATTAAGACGGCCTTCCTCTATAATAATATTAATAAGGAGATTTATATTAACTAATCTACGGGCTATAAGTAAGGAAATAGGGTCTATTAGCTTTATAAAGCCCTTTATAAACTAAAGTAGTTACTATAAGTTTAATATTATACCTTTACTAACTTTATAAAGGAATTAGGCCTTATACCGCTATTTACTAACTTAAGTATCTTTATTAATCTAAAGGAAGGGACCTTAGTAGCTCTCTATATAGATAATATCTTAATTACAGGTCTAAATAAATAGGCTATTTAATAGATTAAGGATACCTTAAATAGCTAATTTAAGATAATAGATTTAGGTCCGTGTACCTATTACCTTAGTATAATAATTACTCGAGACTACTAATAGTAAATACTATAATTAGGTTAGGTAGCTTATATTAAGAAGGTACTACGGGACTTTAATATATAGGAGTATAAGTAGGTCGCCACGCTAATAGAAACTAGTACTTACCTAGAAAAGGCTAATAAAAAGTATAAAGCGAACCTTATATTTAAGAAGAACTACTAAAAGGCTATAGGATCCCTTATATATATTATACTAGGAACTTAGCTTAATATTACCTACGCGGTATTAGCTATTAGCCGCTATACTACTAACCCTAATAAGTTATATTAGTTAGCTATTAAGCGTATCTTTTAGTATTTATAAGTTATAATTAAATTCTAACTTATATTCTAAGGCTCTCTATAAGACCTTATTAGGTATACTAACTCTAACTAGTATTAGGGACTTAACGTGAACCTAAATAGTATTAATATCGAGTTTATATAAGAATATTAACTATACTATTCTATATATTATATTATATATAAATATAGCATTTATATCTTAGTATACGTACTAAGCCTAATTGGGAGTATATATTAGTTTACACTGTAAAATTATAATATTACCCCCCCCTTTTAATTTAAAGCTCTAGCAAACGTCTAAATCATTTAAAAACGTATTCTTTTTATTTAATAATAAATATTACCTAACTCCGTATCCTCCGCCGCTAGCTTATTATAGTTAGCCCTTCGCCTACTAGTATTAGTAGTATCTATATTTATATTAGGCTAATACTTTCTTAGTTATTATAACTTAGTATACTAATAATAAGTCTTATCTTATAGTATAGTAGCGTCGGGCTTATATATAAGCAGAGCTAATAGCGGTTCCTATTCCTTTAATATCCTAAATAACTTATATAGTCCGTCCTTTATAGTATACTTATAATAAAAGTTAGCTACTAAATTAGGATACCCTACTACGTTAGTAAATAGTTACTATTCTAGAATATTATCTTTATAGCCCGTATACTTAATTTTATATATTAGGTATCCTTTCTTACCCGTTATAAGGTCTTTCCTTCTTCTATTAATAGTTAAGTCTAGTATTTCTTTAGCTTTATAATCTACTCCTTTATTATTAATATTTATTAGTAGAGGCGGTAGTATTACCTATCTAGGGAGCGGGTCGCTTTTATTAAGGTATAGTAATAATAGGTGAAATACTAGGAATATACCTCTTATTAACGCTAGTAAATCTAGCTTATAAGCTCTATTATTAATAACCCTAATTATCTTATAAAGACCTAGGTTTTTATAGTCTAATAACTTATTTAGATAAGTCGTCTTAATATTCTTTATATTTAATATCACGAAATCTCTAATCCTAAATTCTAGTATAAGGTAATAACGTCTATTAGCTTATTCTATCTATAGGGCTTATACCTATTTTAATTAGTCTTATAAGTATTCCTATAAATTCTTTATATCTTAAATAAATATGTCTATAAACCTTATCTCCCTCTTAGATCTTTATATTATATCTTGATCCTATAGTATTTTAGGCTTATATCCTAATCTAGGTATATATCCTTTAGTTATTATAAATAGAGTAATACCTAATAATATATTAATATCTAAGTTAGCTTTAAACTCTATAATTAATAGGAAGTTAACCTAGTTATCTTAATTATAGTTAATATATATATAGAGGTACTACTTTAAAGTAGTATTCGCGCTCTTAGTCTAACCGTCTATTTCTAGATAAAATACTATTAATAGCTTTAGTTTAGTCCCGATTTATTAATATAGTTATTACTAGAAGTAGGAAGTAAACTATATCCCCCTATCTAAGACTATAATAGAGGGGTATCCTTCCTCCCTTTATATCTATTCTATAAAAGCTTATATAATAGCTTTAACCTCTATTAAGTCTAATACTATAAATTTCTTCTTTTTAGATAATTAGTCTACTACTACTATTATATATTAAAACCTTCTTTTATATTATTTATATATTAGAAGTAGCGTAATAAAATTAACTAAGATATCTTACTAGTAGTAATCTAGAATTAGTAATAGTTTAAGTAACTTATACTTACCCTTATAAATAGTCTTAGACCTCTTATAGGTATAATAACTCTTTATATAATAAGAAACTATATCTATTATTTAAGGCTAGAAATAGTAAGTACTAACCTATTTATAAGTAGACGCCCGTCTAGCATGTCCTCCTAGGGGCGTTTTATAAATATCTTTAATTATCTTTATCCTAAGTATTACTATATCTAGTATATAGAGTTAATAGCCTACGTAGAGTAGATTATTTATAATTATATAGTCTCCTAGTTCTAGATATAATCCTAATTTAACTAGGTCTTAAGGGATTTTCCTTTAGTTAGATACTTTAGTATTAATAATCTATTATACTAATATATTATCCTTATAATAATCCTTAATAAGCTTTATAGTTTCTAATTTAATAATAAAGTCCTTTATTAAATCTTTAATAGAAGTATTAATATTAGGAACTTCTAAGACTTCTAACGGCGAATACTCTATTAACTTATTACTACTAGTACCGTCTTATTTACTTAAATTATATATTATAGCCGCCACGTTAAGGATTAACTCCTTAGTTTTATTAATTAATATAGGTATAAGGGTAATAGCCTTCTTTACCCCTTAATTAAGGTAGCGGTCCTTTAATAAGATTTATTACTAATATTTTAACTAATTATTATCTTCTAATTTAGGTAGATCTCCTACCCTTCTAGTAAGGCTATTAGGCTTTATTCCTTATTTACTAGGCCGATATTTTATCTTAAAGTTAAATTTAGAAAGAAACTCTACCTATTAGGCTTATCTTCTATTTAACTATTTAGTTATTATAAAGTATTCTAAATTCTTATAATTTATAAGAACTTAAATCGGTTCTTTAATAGGTATTCCTATAAGTTTAGGGTACTATTCTTTAAATGCTTAAATAATAGCTAATAGTTCCTTATTATATATCTTATAATTATATTCTTATAATAATATCTTTTTTAATATAAAGGCTATAAGTTATAGTATTCCTTTACTATCCTTTTAAGATAATATTATAGCTACTATAAAATCTAATATATTAGATTCTAACTAGGTTTCTAAGTCGGGGTTAAAGTATACTAGAATAGGTATATTAATAAATGCTTACTTTAATAAGTTAAATACTCTCTATTCTTTACTATCTATAACTTATAGAAATATAAATTCTTATTAATTTATAGTCCGCGTTAGATTAGATAGTAGTACTACTATTAATAAGTATTAGTCTATAAATCTTTAATAGAAGTTAGTAAACCTAAGGAATACTTAGACGTCTTTAATATATCTAGGCGCCTTCTAGTTAAGAATAGTCTTAATCTTTTTTAAATATATTTTTAGTCCTTTAGTTATAATAATAAGACCTAGGTATTTAATTTCTATTATATAGAATTTATATTTATTAATATCTAAGTATAGGCCTAATTACTATAACTTCTCTAGTACAGCGCTAATATATTTAATGTATTTATCTATACTATTATTATAGATAAGGATATTATCTAAGTAAGCGGAGTAGAATATATCTAAATATTCCTATAGGATATTATTAATAAATACTTAAAACGTTCCTAGAGTGTTATATAATTTAAAGGGTATAATAATATACTTAAAAAGTCTATATTATATAAGGAATATAATCTTTTCCTTATTACCTTCTTTAATTCTAATACTATTAAACGCTATAATAATATTAAATTTACTATATACTCGTGTAATATATAATTTTACTAAGGTCTCTCTTATTAGTAGTAGTATATTCCTATTATAGATAGTTAATATATTTAATACCTTATAATTAATATAAATTTATAACCCGCTATCTAGCTTCTTAATAATTAGGATAGGAGTAGTATAAGGTAATATACTTAGTTAAATAAATTTCTTACTAAGTATTTTATTTATATATTCCTTTATAACTATTATTTATTCTCTTAATATCCTATATACTTATTTAGTAGGGGTAGTTAATCTAGGTTAGAGGTTAATAGTATAGTTAATAGAATAATAAGGGGGAAGCTTATTAGCTTCTATAGGGTTCTAAATATTAATCTACTAATAATACTCTTTAGGGACTTTCTTTTTTAACCTATCTATTATAATTAGATCCCTCCTTATCTTCTTAAAAAACTTCTTATAATCTTTTATAGTAATTACTATAATATCTATTATAAACCCTAGTCTATATATCTCTTTAACTAATTATTTTACTAATTATTTAAAGTCTTCTAGTTAAAGGGATATAGTCTAATTCTTATCCCTCTTAACTATCTTTATAAATATATAGGCGGATACTTTAGATATATCTCTATACCTTTATATTAGCCTAGATTCCTTCTCTTTCTTTAGGGAGTTAAAGACTTAACTTAGTTTATTATAAGTAAGATAATACGTTATATAATAATTAGAGTTAAAGGTAATAGACTACTCCTTAAAGGGAATATAAGGATTATATTACTCTAGCTAGGGTATACCTAATATTATATTAAATTTCCTTAGAGAGGTTACTAGATACTAATATTCTTTAATATAGTCCCTAATTATAAATCTAACTTAAGTAGCCTAAGTAATATTTATTATAAGGTTATTATCTACTAGCCTTAATTAGTAAGGCTTAGTTAATATTATAAGGGGTAATTAATAATATTTAATAAATTTCTTATCTATAAAATACTTTACTAAGGTACTTATATTAGTTAATAGTCTTATTTTTATAGTTCCTTCCTTTAGGAAGATAGTTCCTAGAAAATCTAACTATCTTCTATATTATAGCTCTATATATAATACTAAGGAGAGGTAGATAGTAGTAAGGTTTATATTTCCTATCTCTTCTAGCTATTTAATATATTTACGCGTATAAGCTAATTTATCCCTAATAATAACTTTACTAGGGATTACTCCTTTTCCTATTTAGAGCTATTAGAAGGAGTATTACCTTTAAGTTCTATACTTATAAAGGCTAGTCTAGTATCTACTTATTCCTTTATTAGGTTTAATATATTCTTATAAGGGGCGTTTAAATCTCTTAAGATATAACCCAGCTTAAGGTATTTCTAGTAGAGGCTATCCTTATAAATATAGGCCTAGATATATACTAGAAATTTATACCGTTTTATTAATAACAGGGTCTTATTCACCTTAGTATCTTTACTACTTAAAGGCTTAGTGCTATTAATAGTATTAACTCCTTAAATACTTATAGTCTTTATATTATTATCCCCCTTTTATAAGTTTAACTAATTATCTACTTATTATAAATTAAGATCTATATATTAAAGATAATTTATATAGGCTTAGAAAGTAAGAAATATTATACCTAATACCTTATATCTTAATTAACTAGAAATAAGTTATTTTAAGTTATAAGTTTTAAGAATATTATTTAATTAGAGTAGGGTAATAGCTAATAAGAAGCGTGTATAAAATACTTTAAAGGTTTCCTTCTTATCCTAAATACCTATTCTAAAGCTAGGATTATAAATATTACTATCCGCTTTAGCTATCTTATTAAATTTATTAAATATAGTATATAGATCCTTAATTATCTCTTCTACTAACTTATATAAGTCTATAATTATTAGATTAGTATAAGTATTAATTATATTAAATATATCTAACTTATAATAGTTATATATATAGTCTATCTTATCCTATTCTACTAGGAATAGGATAGTATTCTATTAGAACTTAGAGTATAAATATATCTTCTAAGACTCCTATTTATCTTAATTAATAGTCCTATTAAAGTTAGGTATATTAGGATACCTCTTATTAGTACCTATTCTAGTAGATATATTATATAAGTTAACTATATCTAGTATTTAATATTAATTATAATAAGTATCTTAGCTTCCTAGTTATACTTCCTCTTCCTTATTTAAGTTAATAAAAGGGAGAGGTTTATTTAATAATAGTTTAGCTTTTAAGACTTTTAACTCTTTTATTAGTAACTTAGATTTCTAATAATAGATATCTCTTAAGCCTCTTAATTATATAATTTCTTTCTTCTTATTAGATATCTATTTCTAATATTCCTTAAGCTAACTAATATATATATTAGCCTTAAACCTTAATTTTATTATATCCTTACTTATTATTTTAATGTCTTCGCGTAGTATAATTATAATAAATACTAAGTTTTAAATACTATTCTATTATACTACTAGAATTTTATTATAACTTATAAGGAACTCTTTATCTATCTATACTTTTATTAAAATACCTTTAACCTCGCTTTATAAGCTAATATTTTTAAGGATTAACTTATCTTTAAATTCTCCTAGCTTAATAGTTATCCTTCTTTCTTAGGAAGCTCTCTTATATTATTATTAATTAAGAAGATTAATAGCTTTAAGCTACTTTTTATAATAATAATAAGTTCTAGGGTAGTCTTCCTAGTCTAAGTTTAAGGGCGCACCCTTATTATCTATCTTATTACTAGGATCCTACTCTTCTAAGTTACTAAGGATAGTCTAACTCTAAGTAAACTTTAGAGGGAATCTTATTAATTATATTATCTTTAGAATTATATTATATAGCTCTTTAATAGGTACTTATTATTATAAGCTACCTAGGCTATAAGGTATAAAAGGTCCTAGCTACTAGGGTTCTATTATAGTAGCTTTATTAAGTTTTATTATAATAACTATAATACTTACCTAGTATAAAGGAGGTATTCCTTTCTAGTAAATAGGAATCTCCTACTTACTAGCGGTATAGCTTTAATTTAAAGTTATTACTTAAAAATTTCTTTATAAGGGTATTAATATAGTACTAGCTCTTTTTAGTCGCTACTACCCTCTATACTTTAGAAGTAGAATATTATAAGTAAAAAGGATAGTTAATATTATATTAGGGACTTAATATAAATCTAAATAGTATTAATATTAAGTTTATATAAGAATATTAACTATACTATTTTATATATTATATTATATATAAATATAGCATTTATATCTTAGCGTATATACTAAGCCTAATTAGGAGTACGTATTAGTTTATACTATAAAACTATAATAACTAGGTAGGTAACTATAATACCTATAAGTTAACCTTAGGCTATATCTTTAATATTAGAAGTATAACCCTTAGCTAGTCTTCTAAGTAATAGGCTATAGTAGCCCTTTCCTTATATAAAGCGGAATATATCGGCTAGACGTAGGCCTTTAAGGAAGCTATCTAGCTAAGGAACCTCCTTAGTTAACTCTATTCTAGGGAAGTACCTAAGACGGTAATTATCTATAGTAATAACTAAGGCGTAATTACCCTTATAAAGAACCCTAAGTTCTATACTCGCTTTAAGTATATTAAGCTCTAATATTACTAGATAAGGAAGTAAATTACTACTAGAACTATAGACCTTAAGTATATTCCTATAGACTAGTAGTTAGCTAATAGCCTTACTAAGCCCCTTTATAAGGAGAAGTTTATTACTTTTTATAAGGGACTTAGTCTAGAAGAGGTCCTTTAATATAGTAGGAGTATTATTACTAGCGGGAGTAAGCCTAAGGATACCCTAAACCGTCGCTAAGTTACGGGGACTAACTACCCTAAAGACTAGCGACGGTGACCTTACGACGACGTAGGGCCTTATAGCTACTTACCTAGCTACTATAAGTACTATTAAGCCTAGATAATAATAGTAATAACTAATAATATATTAATAGTTAATAATATTTACCTTCTTATAATACGTCTAACTATATTTTAGTATAATTTTACCGTATATAGCTTTATCCCGAAATAAAAATCTTAAATAACTATATTTTTATAAAAAGTGGAATTTATAGTTTAATATAATTATTTTTAGTATTTAGTAGTTTAATATAGTTATTTTTAGATTATTTTTGAAATATTCTTTAGTTTTAGGGGTATAGATAGTTCGAGTAGGAGTATTAAAATATAGGGTCCTGCCAAAACGCTAGCATGCTTAGTAATGTATGACTAAGCAGTCTCTTGGCATCTGTACTTAGTTCTCACGCATCTAGACTTAGCAACCTAATCAACTGTTCTACCACACATTTTGACAAAAATCACCGTTCCTCCGTTCTCCTTGTTCTTCATCATCAACTGTGGTTCCTCTTCGTGCGATCTGACCTTGGTGGTGGTGTCCGGCTGCGAGACGAGTAGGATGGACTGCGTCTCGTTCTCCTCCGAGATGGTGAACGAGATACGTCGGAAGGCGTCAACGACCTCGCACGCCGATCGCCACGTCTCGGCGGCGCTCCTCGATCCCTATCTCTACCAGCGTCCCGACGTGGAGGCGTTACTGATCTGTCCCTACCACCATTCCGACGTGGAGGCGGTACTGATCTGTCCCTACCACCATTCCGACGTGGTGGCGGCGTCATTGATCTGTCTCTACCACCATGTCGACGTACGGGCGTCCGGGATCTATCTCTAGCTCCATTACGGCGTGGAGGCGTTCGCGACCTGCTCCGAGAGAATTGGCGACGCGGTGCTGCGCGCGAGCGAGACGGGGAACGCGATCTTGAGTAGGATCTTGATGATCCGGAGTACGACGAATAAGACGAGTAGCTTGACACGCTTTCTGAGTCCGATTCTGGCTTTAGAGGCGGCATCACTGCTGTCGGTTTCGGAGCGTTCTTCAGTTGCTCTCTCATCTCCTCGGTCAGTCCACCCATTCCGATGCTCGTAAAGTAGTTGATGGAGAAGCGTGTGTTGCGAGGGTTGTCCATAGGGAATAGACCTTCGAAGTGAGAGCGAAGTATTGGGTCTCGTAGGCGCTCCTGGAGGGTTTTCATGCCAAGAGCTTCCGCCAAGTCTTGGATGAGTATCTTGACGAAGATCCGACTGCTAGAAGTTGTCTCTTCCTCATTCAAATGAATAACAGAGAGAACTACCCAATCTATACTATCAGTGGATAGCAGATGGCCGTAAAGCCTGGCCACATTTCGTAGCTGATTAGTCTCCCTCCGGTGGCATGTTTCATAGGCAGTGGCAAAAGACTCTTCATAGAGCTGTTTCCAGAGGCGATTGATTTTGGCAAAGGTGGATGCTATAATACCGTAGAACTGTACAAATTGTCAGTGTCTCTCATGCAGACGAGTCGAGTGGGTACTTGCCTTATTGTAGGTACGCTCTTGCGAGCAGCACTCAACGATCATAGAGACAAGCTCTGTCTCCTGCCCTGTAGGCAACTGCAGTTTCATGAGCTTGTGGGTTGCTTCTTCCGCTTGGCTCGAAGACATAATGGTTAGGTAGATTGTCCTCCGTAGGTTGACCAGATCCGTGTTTGTAGCATCCTTGATCTCCAACGCAGTCTGCTCCTTGGCTTCCTCGTCTTCGGAGTCTGATCCGCTCTCGTACTCTTCATCGCTACCCTCAGCCTCGCCCAATATTTCTGCCTTGAGCGCTTGGTACTTCGCCTCATTCTCCTCGTACTCAGGGTCAAATTTGAAAACGTTCAAGGAGTCATTGACACTGATATCGTCATCCAATCCGATGCGATGCGTGATCTGGTCCTCCTCTTCCACAAGGTCTAACTCCGGCTGAATTGATGGATGATCTCTCCACTTATCTTTACGAATCTGGAATAGGACTTCGATCTGATATTGCGTTCTTTTCTCTACTTCGGAGTCATGCAATATACTTCGTAGTTGATCAAACACGGCCATCAGGATCGCTGGGCTGAACTCCTCCAGAAATTGACCACACTCCTTGAGAGCTCCCACTGACAACTCAACGCTATCATCAGTAGGTTTATGGAGAAGTAACAGAAGGATCTGAGCAACAAGCGTTTCAGAAACGACCTGCTGATTAGTGAGATGGCTGAGGAAAATGACCGAGCTCATGCACACGGCCTTGTCGTTTCGTTTGTAGGCCTTTTTGAATTGGACAACCAACCTCTGGACCAATAGCTCACCAACCTGAGGCAGTTTTGTATTGACGATTGCTGCCATGGCAGCGTAGATTGGGGTGAAAGGAACGGAAGCAGCAGCGGATTTCTGAATCGATCGGCAGAAAAGGCCTCTACATCAAACATCAGGTTTTGTCCGCTAATTTTAGTAGCATGAACGAAACGGAAGGCAATCGCATACCTTCCCCTAATAAGGTTCTCTGCAAACAGTTCCGGAACAATCATTTTCACATTGGCCACACTAATCTTGTTGACCAAGCCGTTGATCGACTTCTTCAACGCCTCCCAAGCCATACGCTGATATTCCTTACTCGACTTATCCGTAAGCGCCTGCTGAAGGGCTCGCAGCTTCGCCGGTGGCACATAGCGCCCGCCGGATTTCGAGCTGAGGAGCGCATCGTACTCCTTCTTTGCAGCAGCCTGCTTTTCCTCTTCGGTGGGTGGCTGGGGAGGAGCTTCGGTCTCGCGCTTGCGTGGGCGCGCCGCAATTTGATGAGAGTTGAGGTCCTCGTGGACGGCACCCCTACCGTGCACTCGTGGTGGTGAAGGACGACGGACGGGGGATGGGGATCTAGATGGAGGGCTCCGTTTCCGAGGGTTGTAGTCTTGTTCTGGTGGGTAGCCGGCTGGTGGAGGTGTTGGTAGGCGGACGGCGGAGAGCATTATGGCGGCGGGGTGTGACGATATGTAAGAAGGACGGCTGGGGCGATCTTGAGTCAGAGCGAGGTGTGATAGCTACCTACTCAAGGCTGCTGCAGTATGGCGGCGTACTTTCGGAATGTATAAAGTCGTGAGTCAAAGGACTAACAAATAATGCGTTGAGGTGAGGTGGAGAAATCTGCGGACTTTCAGCCCTGTGGACCAAAGTTCCAATTTCTACTCCGTACAGAGTAAACAGTTCACATTTACTCTTTACGAAGTCTCAGCAATTGATCAATCACACTCCTTACCAAACCACTCACACAATGGTCTGTCGCTCTCCCCCTCATCATCCATCAAACCACACTAACACCCTACCCCAAACCACAGCTCGACAAACTAGTCGGTCTAGCAATGCTCATCGTAGCCACCACAGTCTTTCTCTACTACACAACATGGACCCTCCTCATGGTATCCCCTCCCCCCTCCTCCCCTTCCCCTTCCACTTTCCCCTTCCCCCACCCATACCCACCTCTCTCACCCAAACCCCCATAAACCCCCTTCCCCACAAAACTAACCCACCCGCCCTCCCCACCCAGCCCTTCGTCGACCCCGGCCACCCCCTCCACGACTTCTTCCCCCCGCGCGTCTGGGCCATCCGCATCCCCGTCATCCTCATCCTCCTCGGTTCGGCCGTCGTCGGCAGCTTTCTGGGAATGGTTATGATACGGAGTAATCGGAAGAAAGCGGCCAAGGCGCGGGCGGTGGAGGCGGGGAAGAAGAAGGCGTAGGAGGGGAAAGGGAGATGCGTGGGAGGGGGGGTTTATAGGGTTTTTTTTGGGTGTTCGGGGTAAGGGATTTGAGGGGATAGGGTAGGGGGATAGGTGGGTTGGATGGGTGGGTTGTTGAGATGGGGGGATGCATGAAGGGCTTTTGTTTGTTGAGTGAGGCTTTGGAGTTGCTTGGGCGCTTTGAAATATCATCGTTATTCTCCAAGTTGCGGAGCAAGAGCTGACCAGGGATGAATGGTGGATTCGAGTGCTTTGGGACTGCCCAATGCGATCTACACTACTTCAATCTACCGATTTATGCCAAAACTCCGGGGTTCGAAGTTGGAGACGTTTATTGAAGCAGATGATTTGATTTGGTGTAGGGATGTCACGGGAGAGGGTTGGATTGAGTTGAGTGGAGCCTATTTGCTGCTTTTCTAGGTATCTTCGACATTCGGCGCGAAGAAAATGCAACCGCACCTGTGAAAAAACATGAGGTTATCAAACTTTTGTGCACTCCGCCCGACGATGCCGCCCATAGTAATCCAAACCTCCAATGAGCACTCGATCCACTAATAATAACAAACGTCATTAATAGCCAACAACCATCTACCCCAGGTAAGTCGACTACCCAATCTCCAATCCTACCCCAACGTCACCTTCAGCGTTCGCCCCATAAGCGTATATCCATGAAGCTGCTGAACCGCCTCCTGCGCATCCTTCTTCCGGATAAACTTAACATACGCATGAAGTTGCCCGTGCACCTGGCGCAAAGTGATATACTCAGGTTGGATCATCTGCACAAAAGCATGGGTCTTTTCTTCCACAAGAGAGTACACGCGCTCCTTGGTCGCTTCCGGGCACAGGTTGCGGATGGTGACTCGGTAGCCATGAACGGCTGCTGAGCTGCGATACGTAGAATCGTGCTCGCTTACGGAGGGCGGTTGAGTTGGAATCGGACCATGGCTCCGAGATGTGGTGGACGCTATAGAAAGGTTCGAAAAGCTAGGATCTCGGGACCCGTGAGGTGTGCCGAGCGCGCTTGATAGGTTGGGGAAAGTCTGCGTGGCATCGATGCTAGCTACGCTAGACGGTATGGTCATCGTGGACAGAGCCGACACGCTCGAATTCCTAGAGGAGCTCGAGAAGGCCGGCTTCATGGATACAGTCATTGAGCGATGTATAGACTGCTGTTGTAGGGGGCGACCGAAACCAGCATTGCCTGCGGGTAGATCGGATGAAGCTTCGCTGACCTGGATCGAAAGAGTCAGCTAATAAGGGAGTACCGGCTGCGAGAGGCCGTACATTGCGTCTCCTAGTCCCGCTATGCTGCGAATTTCCGTGCTCGTGGTGGGAATTTGCAGGATGAGATCTTGTCGGAACCATGCACCCGGGATACCTGTGTGTAAATGGTACTATTGGCGGGCTAAGAGGTACAGGTGCTGGGAGCATTTGTCCAGTAGTGCTCTCTATTGGCCCACGCAGCTGAACGCCCCCCTGTGCATCTTGCTGCCACACATAAGCATTCAGCCTGATCCCCTCTTTTCTCCAATAATGTCCTTGCAGAATATCTGGTAGATGAAATCAGCTTTGCCCGCACGAAAGGAGTTCGCATCGATACCATGTGTGACCATAGCACGGTCATAGTCATCGAGATCGAAGCAAGCCAATCTATTTCGAATAAGATTGACCCTAGGCTCGGGATGGAGAGTCATGATTTTGGGACTCCATACAGCCTCGCGTATCTCATCTTTGATGGGTTGGAAGTTCTCTTTATCGGGAAGTCCAAACATCCATTCGGGTATCTGGTCGACGGATGGCTATCAGCGTACTAGTTATATTTGTAGAGCTCGCGATGCACTGACCGGACCCACAACGATGAGATACTTATGCTTGCCCGGCATCCTTCCAAATTCTGGTACAGAATCAGTAAAGTGAATATTGTGAACGCAATGCTATGCACGGCGTGCGGTAACGCAGCATCGACACGCAGTGAGCTCTGAGGTTTGCAAGCACTTATATGAGGCGTTGCTGCTTTGATACGTGATATTCTTGACCAATGATATGGGGGAGGTACGCCTGCACAGGTTGTATGAATATTAGTGATTGTGAGAGTGAAAGGTAGTCCGACATCCGCTTGAAGGGAGGCAAGGCTTTTAAATAGCAGTGAAACATCTTGATAACGTCAATCTGGCATAGCAGCTACATGAGCCTAGATAGATACCCATTAGCGTTCTGAGCAGATCTAATCATCATGAAAGGTGGCAGAGAAGTGCTGATTGGAGTGTGCAAGTGGTCCAGAAATGAAGGTCTGTCGCCTTCTGGAGGACTATACTCACACCAATCCAAGGTGACTTTCTGGAATAACGTAACTGTATTGCCTGCAATGGCATCACCCGACTTCCAACACTGCTACAGGATGAAAGCTCGGACGTGGGTAGCGAAACTTACAGTGTGTGAATTCAGACTTGGATAGTACACAAAAGGACTTGAATCAGGCGAATGTGAGTAGTACAAAACAACTTCTATAGATTGAAAATGTAACGTTCAAGGCATCTTGAAGCTGGGTCATACTCTCGTGATGATTGTTGTTGACGAGGAACATCAGGCAATACATATGAACATCTGTGATCGCTGGATCAGGCTAGATTCTAGCTTTTTGCCATGCATCTGTGGAGAATGCAGCAACTCCTGGGGGTGTGGATAATCTGAACCCAAGAGGCTGGTTCAGGTATGTGCTACGAGCAATGATAGCAGAGGATCTACAGCCCCAGAACATGATCGCCTATGTCTTTCGAATTGATAGGAAACTAGGTGCAAGCGAAATAAGAAACGCATGGCGGTTTTTGAAGCGATCAGGATTTCTCCTCGTGTTTATAAATCTTGTCAAGGTATGAAAGAGATGAGTAGGGACAGAATACGGCATGGACGTGAACATCGAGTCAAAGTGACGTTCCAAAACATACACCTTGATCGATAGGGAGCTCTTGAGCTCTAAGAGAGATGCCGTTGGACGACCGATGACAGCATCATGAACGACGTCTCTTCCACTGGTCCACACGCAAAGACTTGTTATCAGTGGCCACATACAAGTCTTGGCACACAGAAATCTGAGACAAGGCTGGCAGTTCTCACAAGGCGAGAGTCATCTTCGAACGAGGGTGGCTATCACCGGTGCATATCCGTGATCGAAGTGGTGGTAGTACTGCTCATTGGGTGAAGGAGAAAGAGCGGTCTGTCAAGATTCATGGATTGGTTAGAGTATGCAGACATGGCACGAGCGATGTTAGAAGTGTGGTCGAACAGAGCAGGAGTCAACATGGAGTATCCCAGATCATTAGAGAAAGGTTAACCAGATGCAGTTTGGCTCCGAGTAACTAAATAGGCACTGTGCATGAGATGCCTGCGGAGCCGCTCCCGACGGTACCTCTCAAGATATTAAGACTCCGCATGAATAGCGTCTCAGGCTCCACAGAGGGAGGCGGATCGGGGGATGTTCCTCCCATTGGAAACCGGGGGACAAAGCGGAGCCCAGCACGTGCCGAGATCTAAGCAGCCAGCTCCCGTCCTCAAGGTCAGTAGGTTTCAGGTAGAATAACCTCTGGTCGAAGGCCCAAATTGATGCACCTTGTTCTGGAGCCGAAGCGAGATCGCATACAATTGTCCGGTATGCCACAGTAATCTAGTGAACGCCTTGCTCTAGCTTCATGCCAACGTCAAAGTCATGATTCGTGGGGTTGAGGATCAGCTCTCGTGTTCAAATGTCCGCTCTTGTCTGCCTCACCCGGCACTTCTGGTATTTCGACTTTTTATAAGCTCCCTCGTCGTGGAAACCCAACCCCTTGCACGGCTGCAGTGTCCGTGAACCAGCTCACTTTATCTGCGCCACCCTCGTTCACCAGACCACACGGGAGACTCCGTCCTTCTTCAGTGTCGAGTATCTCCTTCAGGATCTTTCCCTTGCCGTCTCCAGTCGCCACAAATGCTATCTTGATCCCGTGTGTTACAACTGGCAGCGTCAACGTGATCCTCTTTGCTGGTGGCTTCGGGCTATCCTCGATTGCAGCAACCCAAGCATCGCTTTCTCGCAAGAGTTCGTGGCCAGGAAACAGAGAGCAGGTGTGACCGTCTGGTCCACAACCCAAAAGGAGAAGGTCAAATATGGGTGTCTTGACACTGTCCTTGGCGGCGAAGGACTTCATTAGAGCGTCTTGATATTGGTCTGCCATCTCTTGCACATCATCCATGTACTGTACGTCAATCGGGTGTACGGTGGGCTTGCCCATTTTTGATGGTATTTTGTCCAACAATTCATCCTTCAGGAGCCTGTAATTGCTGTCCTCGTGGTCAAGTGGGACAGCCCGCTCGTCAGCGAAGAATATCTCCCACCTCGAAAAATGCACACTTCCATCGGTGTCATCCGAGGTGAGCAGTGCCTTGGCAAGAGTTTTAGGCAGTGATCCGCCTGATACAGCGACTTTGAAGGCATCATGCCGCTCCAACCCGGCTGTTTGGCATTGAAGGACATACTTGCGCAACGACTTGGCGAGGCTATCAGTGTCGCCGAAAGCGTAGAGGTTTGGTGGCTTGCCCATCGTTGCTTTCCAGTTGTCATGTGATTCACAGATGAGGTATCGAAGCTGTCTTGCGGCTGAGAGCGAATGACCTCACTTTACTACGTAGTAGTGGGGCTCGGCTAATCCTGCCACTGATCATCGATTCACTTTCCAACCGGAGTGAAAAATACTACATAGTAGAGTAGGAACGAAATCACTACCAACATCAGAATCCAGATCCGCAGAACAGCAGTTGAACACCATCTGTAAAGTACGTCAATTTACTCAAATTACAAGGAGCTCAGACTCCACTTCGTATGCTAAGTGAGTCGAAGTTTGAGAGGACGGACCCCCTTATTATGAATAATCTGTTATGTATAACCCCTATGGAATGAGTTAAGGTGTAATTATTCTCCCCGAAAGCTACTTTATGCTAAGATCACAGTTATAGCTAACACTGGACCGGGCGATGTAAGTCCCAGGAGCATCGGCTCCTTTTCCGGCTCCCATCTCACATTCTGTCTCCCATTTCCGCCTCCCTATAAGTCTCTTCTCCTGCACAGCTTCCGTCTCACCTCCTCACATGTGCCCTTCCCTTTCCATAGCGAGGAGCATTGACGTACCTCAACTGTACGCCGCTATCATCGCGTTCCAGCCAGGCTTCCTCGCTCTCATGAAGAGACGATTCTCGCGCTTTCACAGGGAACGGCTTATGAAGATAGTCCAGCTTCTTGTAATTCCAATCTTTCAGCTGTTGTCTTATCTCAGCAGCCTCGATCTCGTCAATCTCCACCAATGTCTCGCTGCTCGTACTCGAGGACGGAAGTTCATTCTTAGCTGTCGGTATGGTGGGCAGCGCCTTTTGTGCATACTTCAGCCTCTCGTAATGCTCAATCATCATCTCTTTTCTCATCCCGCTAATCTCAAGAGCCGATCGATCCTCCGCCCTCGCCTTCGCACTGAGCCTGAGCCTCTCTTGACGGAATTTGTCGGTCATGTCCATCTCCAGTCTTTTGTAGCAGACGTCGCAAAAAGGCTTGTTGTCATCAAGCACAGTGGCATCAACTGAGTCGACGAGCTCGGGGCAGCGATTTGGGTAAGGCGCTTTCGCGCAGTGATCATACTCGTAACAGACGGGATGCCTGCACCGTGCAGCTAGATGGCAGGTTAGCTGGCACATCTTGTCTGGGCCCAGTGAAGAAAATCTGGTAGCTTGGCGGTCGATAATTGTTCAAGAGGTTCTCAAACCAGCTTGAAGAACTTCTGTGTGATATGGTATGATCAAGGATTCGGGCACTTCGCCAATATACCCGAATTACCCCAGATTGTTCGTCACTTTCGTGGGAAGTGACACGGGCTTTGATTTCTCAAGTCGAGAAGACAAAGGTCATGTTCATCACTGGTAAGCATGGCGAACAGTATAAAGGACGAGTCCTTGTGATATTATTCTTTGATATGGTACCGTTATGGCTTTGTTCCGGTGCGTCATTGGTGGCCTTTTCCTTTGTGCCCACTCGGGACCATGTTGTACTACCCGAGACCCGCACCGCAACATGAAAGCGGTTAATGATTTACCGGCAAGCTGGATAGAATCTATGAGTAAGGCTCCTGTTTTCTAGAGCGTGATTCCTGTTCTTTACAGAGGTCTCAGCCTCGGAGCATCTTTTGGGGAATTACCACTCACCACTGGTGCCTTCAGACTCTAAATACTTCCCACACCGGCGATCACCGACTGTGGGTGTCATTAACTCGCGCAAAAATATATAACTGGGTTGGAACGGCCGCAAAGAAGATTGATATAGATCTTGAAATGCTGGGTACACCTGCTAACCGAGGACCTGACGGTGTACGGATCACTCGATGCTGAAAGGCAAGCTTGCCTTTGTTCTCAAACCATAGAGTCAAGGCCATGCCCGTTCAAGCATGGCCGTTGTTCCACGCCTCCCGAAATATCTTTGCCGGTCCGGTCGAGGGTGTCTTTCTCGAATATTATCGCGGAATGTCCTTTGAGAACTCTTTAGCAACCCTTCCGCCAGTGCATCAAAAGCTCCTCTACCAGAACAACTTAGACAGGTTTCCCACCCCAGAGTTTCCACTAGGTGCATCGGCTCGAATAATTATAATAAGATGTCAGTACCGGAGCAGCTGTCCGTTTCCGAACTCCTCAATCATTCCGCGCCACGGGAGATGGACATCCCAACGTCTCGTTCCACCAGCACTGCGCAAGCTCCCTCGCCCCAACAAAGGAACAACTACGACATCTTCAATCCCCTCTCCATCTTCGACACAATCACCTGGATCCACGTCGGCCCCTCCAAACGCATTTTCGGCATCCACAAAGGTCTCCTCTGCTACCACAGTCTCTACTTTCGAGCAGCCCTCACGGGCCCCTTTTCGACGACAACAGCAGCAGCGAATGACCCCACAATCCTTTCAGACGAGGACCCAGACATGTTTTCGCGCTTCAATTGTTGGATTTATGCCGGCAAATTCGATTCGAATTGCACGCTTGAGGAGTTATACGATTTGTACATCTTTGCGTCTAAGAGACTCATGCGACGCCTTCAAAACGCCATCGTTGATGAGATGTTGATACGAGTCCGAACGGGAGAGGACGTGATGAGTAGTTCCCTCTTGAATCACGCATGGAGCGATGCTCCCAGGCTCCGCCCCTTCCTCATTGATTTAGTTGTCGAGACAGGCGACCCGAATAATTTCCCAGACCTCGAAATCAAGCTGTTATCAGCGGTGACGAAGCGATCGACGGATCTGTGGAGAGAGTCTCGAATTGGTTGGTCGATGGTTGTGGGAGGGAGTCGCGAGGCGATGCATGTGGCGAGGCTAGTGGGACCATTTGAACATGTGTGTCAGAGGTACCATGACCATGAGCTAGGAATCGATGATTGTGATCCACTGCTGCGCCCTCAGCGCAGTTGGTAGTAGGTTCGGTGAGTGGATGATATCGATAGCTTCAGATACATCATGGTACGTTTCGTACACGAAACCCAGATTTAGTGGCTGTCATTTTCCGGCTGGCTTGAAGATCATGGATCCAAGATCTCTGTCATCGTCCAAAGCCAATTTCTGAATGGTACTATTTATCCAAGTCGCCTCTTGATTGGATATCTCGTTCTCAATCCACTGTATAACGTCGATTTCCTCGATCAAGTGGAGGACAAGTTTGCTATACAGAGATCGTATACGACCCAAACTCGAGTCCTTTCGAACATCTCCAAAGGCTATTAGATCCCGTGAAACATAAGTTAATTCTCTTTCCAAAACCATAGCTTCTGCCTTCCACCCATCTCCAATGCCCTCGATGAAATCGAGAGCCGTGTCCTGTCCGGATTCCGCTTTTCGTTGCTTACGTATCTGAAGAACTTGACTGAACCATGTCTCGAATACTGCCAGAATGCGGGTATACTTCCCTTCGTTTTCCAGGAAGCTATAGATATCTGCGACGTTACGTGACAGAAGCGCCACCTTTTCTGCCATTTGAGTGCCTGATTTGCCATCCGACCATTGGACCAAGGCCAACTGGTTGATCAATGCTTGTTGTTCTTGGCAAATCTCTTGAAGCTCAGCGTGGCGCTCTCCAAGCGCGGCAAATCGAAGCCGGAATGATTCTTCGGCGGTTTTTTCCCATTGGTATTGGGTAGACTGAGCAGAACGATGCAGGAGATGTAGTTGAGCGAGTTCCGTCTGGAGATGAAAACAATCTGCAGAGGGAACGTCTTCTTCGCTTGCGGGCTGCGAGGGTGGAGAGGAAGGCCTCGAACTTGAAATAACCGATTTCTTGGAGGTAAAAGACTGTTGTATGAGCGCCCGCTCGGATTTCTGACCTCTCATCAGGGATTGCCGATTGAGCGTACTTGTTGAAGTTGAAGCTGCCGGTCTAGCAGAGTGCTCCACTTGGTGACTGACTGATCTGCCATGGAAGGAGCTTTTAGCACTGCTTTGAGATTCTTGTCCAGCGGAGCTGGTTCTGGCTCGTGCGGGCGCCCTGAACGGTCCCTGGGAGGGTAGCTTGTTTGTGCTTGGTCTTCTTAGACTTGATGTCCCCAGTGGCTCGCAAATTTGCTGTGATCTCCCTAGACCAGTCGGCGGTAGCATACTCGTAGTCCTTTTATGAGTGGTCTGCACGATCCTGGGGTTGTCGGATCTGATTGCTGTGATAGAATCTGATTGTTCCACTTTCACTTGCTTCGTGAGAATCTCCATACGCGTCGAAGCTTGCCTGTTGCTTCTTCGCTGAGGCAGTAAGCTCGTTCGTCGCGTACTTTCATCGGCTTCATTCATCTTAGATCTATGAGCCATATGGATTCGGACCTTCCGCTCTTTACGGTCTACGCAATTATGGTGTAGAAATGGTCGTCATTGATGTACCAATCGTATTTTGTACATCGAACGTTATGTGAAAACATTCCGAATTTAGCGCCGCGTCGTCTTCCCATCCGTGTGGATTGTGCCTCCTGCGATATTACAACGTTGGCAAGGGATGTATCTTCGTTGGACGATACGCATATTCTCTATCTAGGCTTACGAATATCGGAAGAGCAAATGTGGTTACGAGAACATGCATGTCTTTGTTTGTACAACTACCAACCGAGGCACATAAGATTTATAGATCAGGGTGCAATCGAATAATTCAGTTGTGCATGACTCCGTTGACCAATCAAATAGCTACCAAAGCTGGGTATCGTATCGTAATCGTGAATATGTGATCAAAACATTGACATCGCCATGACAGCCACGCAAACGCCGACACATAACGCTATGCGAAGTCTGAATGCTGCGCGATTCTGCTGAGGACCTGCCTAGACGTACTGCATCCTACCGCCCACCAATCCATTCCCTGATGGTTACGTGATTTGCAAGGTGCGGTAAGTTCTCAACTTGGAGAGCCAGCAATGGCGACTGAAACAGTGGGTGATATGAGAGTGCCTTCCGAAGCGAATTGACTGAATCGATCTGTACACCGTGCACAGGGACGATGAACAACAAGGGTCTACCATCCAGCATATGATGATGAGCATCACACAGGTAGGGGACGAATCGTCGTTTCCCAAATTGGGGACCCGGAGGGGTTTGAGGCGCTAAAAGCTGTATTCATCCGTGCACTTCGTTCATATGTAACCGACCAGCTTCGCGCAGCGCTCGCAATAGTAGGAGTTGACACCTATCCTGACGCCAGGAATTGATGGCAGTGAACCATCCATGCTCACGCCGCACCGGCAGCGGGAACAACGAACGTGATCCATTGAGTGAGAAGGCGAGGATTCGGTGGAGGAACGTCGAGAGGTGTACGAATCACTTGACTGCGAGGTGGTGCGATGTGTTTCTGACTGGATGGGCCTGCCCGAGGGTCTTCGCGGATGTTGTGCGGTCTGAGTCTGGCGGTGAAGAAAGCTTGATACATTCATGGTCACAGAGAAGGGGAAGATCCCAGGTTCTATCGAAGCTTTGCTCGTATGGTTGAGATAATGGCGGAGAATATTGAAGGGGATGATTCTGTTAGAAGTCTACGCAATGGCTACCGAGTCAAGTAAAGCTGCGTTTATGCTGGCATATGGATGGTGGAGGGAGGCCGGGAGGTGAATAGAGACACATATACGCTTACCATCGAAATGAGCGGAGAGAAGTGGGTTGAAAATATTTGAATGTTCAAAGCCTGATGATAGACATAGTTTGTCGATCGTTGCGTATTCGGTAGGTGAATTATCTTGGCGAGTGTGAATTTGCTGGTCGGCTCCGTCGGCAGTCGCACGGAACCAATCAAGTACTTAATTGGACTGCTGTGTGAGTGTCACTGTCACACAAGCCAGCTACCGACCCGAACCGCATTTACAGACACACATTACGTCGTCATCTCGATGGTTTGAGGCCCCGATATGTTTCACTAGTCGGACTCGGCACTAGTGCGGCTTCCAACTGAAGACTAAGGTACCGCTCATGAGTCCGATACCGGACTAACTTCTTCGTTTCATTAAACTTGAGGGGCTGCTGCAGACGTAGGTACCTACCTAATCTTCTAAGGGATCAATTGGGTTGGGTAACTGGCGTTATACCCTATTGCGGTAGACACGGCCCCTCCACAGATGAGCTACCAGCGGGGAAGCCCCTGTCGTGACACTAATTTTATGTGGGTGTAGGAGACTAGTGGGATGGGAATGGAAGCCCTCGATTGTAAGTATTGTGCCTTACCAACCTTGGTCGATCAAGGAAGCTGCAACATCCGTAATGTCGTGGCGCCCGCCATGGCTTACGCTGCTGCACGACGAAAATTGTAGCTGCAGCCACTAGAACAGAGCCACCAGAACGCTTTGCTGTTCCTCGGTAACCAGCTTCGGACCCGACGTTCAGTCCGTGGAGTACGCATAGAGTACAGAGACACGTACGTCCAGAATAGACGTACGTCCCGTTTGACTAGGAACATTACTTTCTCAGGGATATTCGTTACCCGATGCTGTAGTTGCGTTCCTTGACCCAGTTTCATATACACATGCAATGTTACTTTTACTTCTGTTTTTAACTTCTTTTCCCACGAGAACGTGTGACGGTCTCCCATCTTATTGAGTTGAATATGGGGCCTCGGCTTGATCCCACACGCAGGAGATTCCCTGAAGTGAATCGGAATGCTTCTGTATATTGCCCGAGTTCCGCAATAGCTGTAGCTACGACTATATGTTTTCCAATATTCGGTTCCTATCAGCGCTGCTTTAACGGGGGAAATTGTGTCTTCTTCTGCCGGGCCGTAGCATGTTTGAAAACGTGTTTCTGTGACGATGGCACAGTAGAAGATTGTAATATCGAGAATATCCTGGGGCGGAATCAGATCAGTAGGTTATTCAAGTCGTGGAAAACCCCTCTGTAGGACTGCCATCGATGCTGCGTATGATTGCTTTGGTTTCTGTTTCTCGAAGCGTCGTGGATGTCTTCGCAACGCTGTATGACTCCCTCGCGAAATATCGTAGCCTCTTATGTTATGGATATGGCTTTGACTTGGAAGCCTAGATGCTCTTAGAAGCTCTTTGCACGCTGAACTGGAGTTAGCAAGATATGGTTGAGACGTGCTGCTATGGAGACATCATTGAAAGTGCTGCACGTCTTGTGCGTGCGGAATTGTTGTACTTGAATTATACCGCTGTTGTTGATCTCTGCAGTACAGTTCTGAATATCTCACCTGTATTACTAAACTCGTTGCAGGAATTCGCAAGAAACCTGTGATCAAATTACTTTCTTCCGCCCTTCAATTGTCGCTTCATCCATTTCGCTACTCTGCTCGTCTCATGAGCCAGCATCAGTATGTGTTGAACGTTGATGCTGGAACAGAATCCATCAAAGCCCTCAACATGCTCATTACACTTTCCAAGTTAATGAAAGCACATCAGAGAAGGGGCAGGGCGAAAGTAATTAGGATAACGAGCCATCTTTCCAGTACAAACGCGACCTGAACGCCTCTTACTCAAGGTCGCCACTGCAATCAAGACGGGAAATATACCCCATGAATTCACAGCCTCAGTAGTCCTTCGTCGAACAAACGAAAACAGCATAACCAAACGACCCAGAAGAAGGCATCTCGACTTCAGAGCTCATCAAGCTGTCGTTAGGAGGGCAGAATACCGAATAAATACCCACTGCAATCGAGTCACGCTTACTCGGGGAAGCAAGCAGATATCTCTACCGCATAAACGAGGTGGGATCCATCTCATAGCCTTGGCCAAGTGCTCTCGACTTACTCATCTGCATCACCCTTGCTGCCTCTGATGAATCGTATGAGTGCCGATTATCCGCATATCTTTCCCGATAGCTGAGCTCATGAAGTGACTCAGCCAATTGATAAGGCAATCCCAATTCCCGTACGAAAGCTTACCAACGTCCAAATCGAAGACCCTCACTCTTCTACACCGCCAACTCCCGCATTAGTCACGCTCAGCACGCTCTCTGCGAGATCAAATCGCATCATCGCAGATGTACTCAAGTCGTTCGATAGAAGCTCGACCGGTTATGACCAATAGCAGTAGGGAAGTACAAGTCTTTCCGATGGATTACCGGGACCCATGGATTGCCGGCTGGCTTCTGCGGTAGAGTTACACTATAAAAAGAGTGGCAGTGTAAGGCGATTGGCCATCTCCACCTTCACCTTGGCGAGAAGGTCGGCCTTCTCCGAGCATGCCACAAGCGGATTACCTCGTAAGGACGTGAGGGCGACCTGGGAGGGCCAACGATTAGCGAGAGGCCTGGTGACAAGATATTCAGGCTCAGTAGCGTCATAGTAACGATATCGAAGCATGTGATCTGGGAAGTATCAAGCGGAGGATATGAGAGTAGCCGGACGGTTTCTCGATACTAGTTGTCGCCGATGTCTTGCTTGAGCCGGCTCACTTCTAATTATAGACGTACACTACAATTTAGCAGGCCAGATATGATCGCTGTATCGGTAGATAGAACGGAATATATGATAGCACTCAGAACGATTGACAATTGATGCTAGCAATAATAGAATCTCCTTGCCTGCGCCTAGGAAGAAGGTACCAGGGTAGAAGCATCAGGGAGGAAATGACTCAAAGGATCCGTAGGTCCTGGCGCGGGTTTCGAGTGCTTCGTCGAACTCATTCTGTAGTTAGATCGTGTGTTCGTCAGCTTGATATTTGTGACATCTCAACATCACTAGCGCCCGTCAGTACCTCGGGTTAAGTAAGAGCTAGACCTTTTACAGACTTCTTTATATAACAGTGACACATCTTCAGTGGGTACACATTCGCACTGCTCATGATAAATCCATGAACCTAGCTGAGAAGTCGGATCTGGCGATCGTGTGCTGCAAGAATGAAGTTCACTCTACAAGATCGCCTATTGAGGCGTGAATTAGGCGATACATCCAGATACACGGCGATCAAGGGCATATATGGGGACAAGACTTGGATAGATGATCTGGACATTGTGAACGAGCTTGGGGGCCATTCGGGATGCGTCAACGCACTGAGGTGAAAAGGCCCTGGATCTTCTCAATCCAAGCATGGCATTACTGACAGTTCTACTTCTAATGAAGCTGGTCCACATCGGGAAGATTACTAGCATCTGGGAGTGATGACCAGCATCTCAATATCCATTCATACCAACCGGACTCTTCATCATCGCCATTTGCTCTCACCACTACAGTTGCCACTGGGCATTCTCAGAATATATTTTCCGTCAAGTTCATGCCGCATTCCAATGATCGAACACTTGTCACTGCTGCTGGGGACGCTGAAGTCAGAGTGTTCGACATAGAATATAGTGGGCGGTCTACGGAATCCTCAACCGGTGCGGACATCGCATCTACGGGAAGAGGATCGAGGTTCCGAAACATGTACGGAGGTGTGAAGTATTTGAGCGATGGAAACACAAACGCAAGGGTCTACAGGTCGCACGCAGATCGGGTCAAGAGAATAGTGACAGAATCATCACCCAATCTTTTCTTGACATGCTCTGAAGATGGCGAGGTCAGATCTCTGGGTTGGCTAGGTAATCTTGGATACTAAAATGACAACAGGTACGTCAATTCGACTTGCGATTGCCATCCTCCTCATATCCACCTCCTAGAGGCGGTCGAGGCTTTTCATCTCATCGAGCCGATCATGACAGTTCCAATGTCCCACCACCTCTAATCTCATACAAACGTTACAACCTTGACCTCAACACAATTTCTTGCTCGGCAAGTCAGCCTCATTACATTGCATTGGGAGGTGCACATCTTCACTGCTTTCTCCATGACCGAAGAATGCTTGGGAGAAATATGCACGAAGAGCAGGGCATTCCAGGCAGAACGTCTTCAGCTAATTCTATGTCCGAGCACGAAACCGAATTGATGGGGGCGGCCACACGATGCGTCCGTAAATTTGCACCCGAGGGACGCAAGAAAATGCGGAGGACAGACAACGGCCATATTACCGCATGTAAGATCAGCGACGCAAACCCTAATGAAATGATAGCCAGCTGGTCAGGTGACCACATCTACAGCTTTGACCTCGTGCGGTCTCCAGATGCTGGGGAGCGAGGAGTTAAAGGCGCCAATGCCCCGACCCGTGGAAATGGAAAGGGTAGAGTTAGGGAATCAAGTAATCGGAAACGAAAATGGAGAAACCAGAACTCAGCGAGTTCTCTTGAGACTGGTTCGAAGAGTCCGAATCCGAGGCGTGCGGTTAAGCGTCCGGACGAAGACTCGGACCTGGCGTTGCGTGTTCGGTATGAGAATGGGCAGAGCGAAGACATTAACATGGCCGAAGCTTTACCAAGTCTTCCCTCATCGATGATTGAAGAAGCACAAAGTCCTGCTCTCAATGACTCCCAAAAAAGGAGCTTGCAAATTGCGAAAAGCTTAGCCAAGATACGAAAGCTCCTTTTTTCACTCGAGCTAAACATTCGCGGCTTGGCTGGTGCCGTACATGTCGATCCTGCAAATCATGGACCATCTTATACCACTGTCCTCGGCACTGCTGCCACCTGTTTACCAGTAATGGATGAGATCTCGAGATCCTGGAGATATCCCGTCGACCCTCAAGAGAACGTCGTTATGCTGCAGCGAGCTTTGCGGGCTGGTCGAGATTCATCACGCCGCTTCGTGCAGGCTTGTGGAACCCTGGCTAGATTACTCGGTAGCAAGGTCCAGAATGCGAGCCCTACCCCAAGTCCTGCACTTGACCTCTTCCAAAATATAGTCCCTGCGCCGCATGAAGGGCCAGATTGTTCTGTCCGGGAGCTCTTCTGCTATGACTTTATCAAAGCCATTATACTGTGGCTTGAAGGTGGTCTCCAGGCTCTGCTACAAGGCTTTAAGCGACCGCCCGATCAGCGAAGTCCAAATCCGAGATTCCCAATACCTGAAGACGCCCAACTTTCTGGTATAGACGACTTCCTCATTCCCCATCTCCTCGAATTGTCTAGCCCTAGCCCCATACCCAATGTTGATGCATCCAGATTTGAAAAAGACGACACTCGGAAAGTCTTCCAGGCAGAGAGCGATGCTGTTATCGCTTTTTCTCATGCCATCAGACTGCCGCTGCAAGATCTCTCGAGGGCAGTGATGCCAACTTCTGGAAGCCACGGTGACTGTGAAGATCCTCTACTTCAGGATAAAAAGACGGCATTGAGATACTGGGGCTTCAAAGTCGGACGAGGCATCTTGATGAATGCTGGAGAAGGTCTGAACTACAAAACTGTTGACACTGCCTTTGGCGGACTAGGTACCACTGAAATTGAGGAAGGCAGAGATCAGGAGGACATCAATCCCAACGAGCAGGAGGACGTGGTAGAGAGTATCAGCCTCATCAGGCAGCCCGGAGAGGCTGCCGTGAGAGGATTTACTACATCTAGTGTCGAAAGCGTACTGCCAGGAGGCGAGGCTAGCGAGGGTGCGTCCGTGTCCGGGGCTCCAATCATCTCGAGGCAAGGCACCGAGTCTGATATTGACATTGAAGACGCCGACTCCGACGCGGAAGTGATACTGATGGACGACTTACATGACGAGATAGCAGACCACATGGCTGCTGAGGATGCAAATACATACGATGACGGCAATGAAGACACCGAAAACGAGGACAGTGATGCAGACGATGACGATGATGGGGATATCACGGCCGAAGAACGGCAATTCATGTTTCGATCAGCTTCCGATAGGGGCAAGTTGCGAGAAATGGTGGAGAGGGATACGCCTTGCTACTCTCATACTCGCCAATATCGTGGTCATTGCAATGTTAAGACTGTTAAAGATGCCAACTTCTTCGGCTTACATGATGAGGTACGCACCCCATAGAGCCGTCTTGCGCGTTCCAATGAAAACTCGAGAGCCAGCTCAATTTCTTGTATCGGTATACATATCTTATGGGTTATCATTATTGCTGGACAATTCCACCTATAGACTTTGCTAACTAGGTGTATGCACAGTATGTGGTCAGTGGTAGTGACGGTGGTCATCTTTTTATATGGGATAAGAGGACATCCGAATTAGTCAACATCCTGGAAGGTGACAATGAGGTCGTCAACGTCGTTCAGGGTAAGCCCTTAGTTGATGGCCACTCTACTGCGTATACTGAAAGATGATTGCAGGCCATCCTTATGAACCGATCCTAGCCATCTCTGGCATAGACCATACTATTAAAATTTTCTCTCCAGATAGTCGCGCACAAGCGGATGCTGAATCTGCGATCAATATCAATTCTGCTACCAATGGATCCTCTGGGTTTTCCTCCCTCTCGGGTCGACGGATGGCTCCTCGCGAGTCAGGCCTCGACGAAAACAATCGTCCAGAAGGACTCAGGAGCAGGAAGAGGATGCATCAGAGCTACCAAATATTGAGCCAGAATGATGTGCAGAGGCAAGGGGGTATGAGGGATGCTTTCATCACGGTATGTGCTGATGGTCTCTTTGCGAGGGTGAGGACAGTGGGGGTGGATTTCGCAGAGTGGGCGCGTTGGTTCGATAGCTGATTATCTGATCGTGACGTAGCGAGGCATGTTAGCCCAAGTGGCTGCTCGCTTGAGAGCTAGACAAGGCGGTGCTGGGGGAACTGGTGGGGAAGTGATGCTAGGCGAGGATGGAGAGGCGGTGTTGCTTGACGATAATTGCACAGTAAGCTTTAGATCCATCATCGTCTTGCAACATGATAGGATGCTAACAGGAGGGCAGGTAATGTAAGGGGATACATGAAGGGTGAGGCAGGATCTGCTTCGAAATCTTTGCAGTAACAGGCTCTTAGATGAAGTGAGTAGGGGAAGTATTGGGGGTTGTGATAGAATCATGAAAATATTATGACTAGCCAATTGTCACATAGATTAGAATATTCATTGATCTCTAGTGTCACCTAGACCCTTCTGCCATTAATCAATGTTCAGTCCATGAATATATATCACATTGGTGTATCGAATGTCACTAGCTACGTATTAAGGACCAAGCTACCTTCCCATCCGATGACATTGATCATCTCACTATTCTAGAGTTTGACAGAAACCGATTTGCTAAAATAGCGCATAAAATTTTTGCATCTTCACAACACAAGAATCATGGCCGACCATTCCTCACTCTCCGATGCAAGACGACCGTCGCCGTTGGCTCGAAGAGCGAGAAAACTTGACCCTTGAGCTCACAAGAAACCCTTACAGCTCGCACGTATATTTACGCAGAGCCATATGCCATGAGAAGCTGGAACTCACGGACCTCGCTGCGAGCGACGGGTATAGAGCTTTGCTCTTGACGGACGAAGTGCGTGACGAGGAAGGAGAATACCATCTACAGGCCATAGACGCTCTTGAGACCGTGACGAGTGGGGAGAGCGAATCAGCTACCAACAGGGGTGTCAGAACGCTTTCACGTGGAACAATACACTTTCCCGCAGGCACGAACGAGGATGTGTCAGAACGGGAAGAGGATGAGAGCGACGGCAGATGTTGGTACAACAAGATTGCCCAAGAACACGCACTTCAAAGCTACGAAATACTAGCCCGCACCTTGTCAAACTGTGGTGATCTGAGAAGTGCATATGACTTTACGCATCGCGGCTTGAAGGCTTTTCCGGGCACAGTGGGATTACATGCACTGCAAAAAGGTGTCATTGAAAAGTATGCGCAGACGCTGATCCCCAAAAAATATGTGCGGACATACCCAGATATCAATCCAAGAGAAGACCTCCCTGAAAATGGTTCTGCTCGGCGAGAGATCTATCCCTGGAACGACCATGAGCCTGACCGCTTCTCGGATGAAACCCTCATGTTCATCAACGGAGACCTTCAGAAAAGCGCTCCAAAATGTGAAGTTTCTGTAATCGAGCTTCCGGTCTTGGATGGAGATGCCTCATATCTCAAATCTCAACCAACCAGTAACAAGCAACTGGGCATCTTCGCCATCTCACAAATCGAACCCTACGAGCGAGTGCTTCTCGAGGCTAGCGTTCTCACCTCTTCCACTCGTCTACATGACCCGATCTGTGACGCCTGCTCCTCGCGCCTCCCACCATCCTCGCAAGAACGTCCTTTACCAACATGTCCCGATTGCGAAGATGTTGTCTTCTGCTCACAAGATTGTCTTGAGCGAGCTCGGAATGTCTACCACCCTGCAATTTGCGGCATAACAGACTTTGATATAGTCGCTAAAGATCCCTCGCCCTTCGCCGCCACAAGCGCTCTCTACACACTCCTTGTTGCCCGAACCATGGCAATGGCCGAGTCACAGAACATCCACCCTCTCGATCTTCCCCAAATCAAGTATCTCTGGGGCGACTACAGCCATTCCACTCACCCGGCAGAGCGTACCCTGCCCTTCAGCTTCTCGAACAATGTAGCACAACCACTGCACCTCCTTGCGCGACTCGACAAGGACCCTTTCGCTCCCGAAGCACTAAGTCGCTACGACACATGGATCATCAATACATTGCTCGCCAAATTCCGCGCTACGGCAAATGCCAAGATGAATGAGCGGACCGGCATGCCGGAGGTGGTGGGCGTACACTGGTTATGGAGTCTAGCAAATCACAGCTGCGCGCCGAATGTAAGGTGGGAGTGGGAAAAGGGAGCTATGGGATTTGTGGCGAGAGGAGGAGAGGAAGTTGTGCGATGGGGTGAGGACAGAGGAATTGAGGATGGGGTCGAGAGGTGGGGTGGTGGAATAGGCATAGGGCAGGAGGTGCTGAATCATTATTGTGATGTGGGCCTGCCCGTAAAGGAGAGAAGGGAATGGGCTATGGGTGCTTTGGGAGGCGTGTGTCGTTGTGGTAGGTGCATGTGGGAAGAGGATGAAAACAGGGTTGAGAAGCAATGATGCGAGTGGCTCCTTGTGAAAGGGACCTCGTGCTTAATACTATCAGGCATATGCTCTAATATTATACGCAGAAAGAGCCATTGTCCCAGATCTTTCGCACATGGTTGCTTAGCCTGCTTGTTGATTTCCAGAATAGACATACGTACCCTCTGCTGGGCTCCTCAGTGCAGGGAGGATCACTATGGGCACACTAACCATTGCCGTATGGTCTCAATTCTATTTCCAGAGACATTGGTATCTAAATAAAGCAGATGATGTATGCAGACGTAACGGCAATGAGAAAGGTGATGGTGAACGACATGTGTATGATGCTTCCGATCCTTCGATGATGTGTCTAAGAATAGACATATCAAACTCTAAAATGCTTTAGTCTTGCTGTTGTGATTGCTTGGCGCTTGATCAACTTTCACTGATGGCGATCATGCCATGTTATAGAGTGCCAAAGTGAATGTGTGTAAAGCCGTTACTGCTTCAATTTCATCCAACAGACGCCGTTGTCGATCAAGGTAAATACAATGCATTCCATTGGGTTATCAAGCTTGAGCTCCTCCGTTGACTGAGGCACTGCGGTAACAAGTCCTACTGGCTCATAATTAGCGCAGTGGATTTCCTAGCTAGCGGTGAGTCCTGTAGTTTTAGGAGGAATGAGGATGGGATCCAAGGGATCGAGGATTACTCTGCTGCGGTGGAGTTGCTGGATCTGTTTGATCCAAAGGTTTGGTCCGACGCTGAAGGAGTGTGCGAGGTAGGTTGTGGCGTAACATAGAATGCTTTGACGCTAAGAACGGCGAGGCGGTCTTGATGGGTGCGAGGAGTGCAGTGCTGTTAGAGAGCAACCTTGTGGACCATGTGAGGGGCCTGTTGAATGATGATGGACGACAGATAGAGGTTGGGAGAAAGGTGGGCTTGATATCCAAAAATTGCACGTGACCTTCCCAGAGACTCTTTCTACGCGTAGGCTGTAGACAACCCCGCGATACTAACAACAATGTGCGATGCCTAGGTAAGCCACGACGCGATTTTTATAACTATGTCCCTGACTGAACAGCCGTTAGGGAGATCATCACTATCCAAGCTGGCCAATGCGGCAATAGCAGTGAGTTCCTCGTTCTAGACGCGTCTTGATGCCGGGTGCTTCACCTTCAAAGGTCGCCGCTGATGCAGCTACAGTTGGCAGCCAATTCTGGCAGCAGCTATGTCTTGAGCATGGGATCAGCCAAGATGGCAATCTTGAGGACTTCGCGACCGAGGGTGGGGACCGAAAGGATGTTTTCTTCTACCAGGTGGGGTCGTCGATAACTTTAATGTATCGCTTGCTAACCTGCCTTATTAGAGTGATGACACCCGATATATACCACGTGCAATAATGTTAGACCTAGAGCCGAGAGTATGTCAGTCTCAGCGACCAATACCTGTCTGTGGCGTGTGGCGTTGAGCTGACTGTCCATTATTAGGTCATCCAAGGCATACAGAATGGACCGTACAAGAATCTCTACAATCCAGAAAATTTCTTTATGGGATCGCAGGGTAGTGGCGCAGGAAACAATTGGGCTGCTGGTTATGCTGCTGGAGATACGGTGCAAGAGGAGGTATTTGACATGATAGACCGAGAAGCCGATGGCAGCGATTCGTTAGAAGGCTTCATGCTGTTGCACTCGATTGCTGGCGGCACAGGCTCCGGCCTTGGAAGCTACTTATTGGAACGGATGAACGACCGCTTTCCTAAGAAGCTGATACAGACGTATTCGGTCTTCCCAGATACGCATTGGGACGACGTGGTGGTGAATCCATATAACAGCGTCCTCGCTATGCGGCGGCTGACGGAAAATGCTGATTCGGTGGTACACTTGCAATACAGTTCTAGAGCAAAGCTCAACACTGAAGTGATTATAGGTCGTCTTGGACAACGGAGCGCTATCAAGGATAGCAGTCGATCGACTCCATGTACAAGAACCGTCTTTTCAACAGACGAATCAGCTAGTATCAACTGTCATGTCTGCCAGTACTACCACTCTTCGATACCCCGGTTATATGCACAACGACCTTGTTGGAATTGTGGCCTCGCTCATACCCACTCCACGTTGTCACTTTCTAATGACCTCCTATACCCCCTTCACAGGTGATAACCTCGAGCAAGCGAAGACAGTCCGAAAGACAACAGTGCTCGATGTGATGCGGAGACTCCTGCAGCCGAAAAATCGCATGGTGTCAACAACACCAAGCAGGACGAGTTGCTATATTAGCATACTAAACATCATCCAGGGAGAGGCAGATCCGACAGAGGTACACAAGTCACTCCTGCGAATACGGGAACGGCAACTTGCGACTTTCATACCGTGGGGCCCAGCCTCGATACAGGTCGCACTAACAAAGAAATCCCCATATCTGCCAAATACACACAGAGTTTCTGGTCTAATGCTGGCAAATCATACATCAGTAGCAACGCTCTTCAAGAGGATTGTCGTTCAATATGACAAGATGTGGAAACGCAATGCGTATTTGGACGGATACAAGAAGGAGGCGCCGTTTGCAGACGGGCTGGGCGAATTCGATGAAGCCAGAGCCGTCGTTTCAGACCTGATTGGGGAATACGAAGAGGCAGAGACTAAAAGCTACCTGGAACCTGACAAACGCAAAGAGAAGGTTGAAGGCACCTAAAGTGTGCATCAACAACTCAGTTTGAAATTGAAACAGTATCGAGGAATGCATATATGAAGTCCGTTGTTAGGCGTCCTGGCTATGTTATGAGCTGGTCATGTAGTACAGTAGTTTCCGCCATCAATGAGGTAGCATTGGTATGGCGCTTGAGGCTTCAAGTTCTCCGTCATTCTAAACTTAGAATGGACGTCGAATATCCCCTGAATCAGGTCAAAGTGGTGTGCAGGTAGACGATTGTTGAAAGGTAGAACAATGTGAGCAGCAAATCATCATCAAGACGCCACAGCACGGATATTAGGCTTACCCTTGGTGGGGGCTGAACAGCCACATGTTTACAGCAATATTACGTCAGATAATGTGGCGCAGCAAGTGATACTGTCGATCGCCCTGGACCCGCGCGTTCATATAACTCTGTAAGATTGCACCTGCTTCCCCCAAAACATCAACCTCAATACTTGAATCATACAGCTATCCTCGCACAGTCCATCCCAATCCACAAATACCATACACTGATCGATATGGCGTTCACAGCTAGGTACGTCAAGTCTTTTCGTCCTGCTAAGGCAAAGTCGTAAACCTCATCTATCGCGACCGTCCACGGCGACGCTCAACGGCTCATCGCAAGCTTGGGGATTATCTCTAAATCTTAGTATCAACAACATAGCTGACCTTATTACATGATAGCGACATCTGCAAAATCATTCTCGCCATCTTCCTCCCTCCTCTCGGTGTCTTCCTCGAACGCGGCTGCAATGCCGACTTCCTCATCAACATTGTCCTAACAATACTGGGATACATTCCCGGCATCATCCATGCCTTGTAAGTTGCGATCAACTCTCGGTTTCGTGTCTCTCCGATGCACCGCCGACCCGTGCCGTTGTCTACATATGTTGACCGTCACATAGGTACATCATCCTGAAGTACTAGAGCTCATTCGCATTCCCTTGATAACCATAATTCGGCATCGGAGTTTCGTCATACCCATCATAATACCCGCCCGCGTTCCTTACAACTTGGTAGCATAGGTGCCGAGACTTACCTGTCATCCCGTCTTGGGTCTCAGAAGAGATCAGGAGTGTTAGACATCATGTCTTGGTTGGCAGGGAAGGATGAAATTCATTTGACACATTGGCAGTGTGCGAAGTATTGGCTTTGCTATTACTTGATACTCCCTGTGGTCTCTACCTACTAGATTTGGCCAATCATATAGCCATAGCAATTGACCATCGTCCACATCGCGTCCACCGAGCTCATTCTCGCAAGTGATCTTAGACGTACGCGAATGCCGAACTCAGAGTCCCAGTACTTTGTAGTATCGCTATTGTTTACAGAGATATGATATAGTCATGCGCAAGTGCTACTATTCAAGGATCTCTTTCACCCCATTTGGGGCCACATGATTGTTTCTGAAGTACCATTACAGCGGGCCCTGCGAGATCCTCTAAAAGTGTAACAAAGCATTTCTGGAGAGGGTCTACACAACGGGTTAGGCATCTCACCGCAGCCATGAAAGACTATAGGAATTATTGCAGAGGCTTTGCTCGATATCGGGACGAAAAGAGACTAGGCCACCCGCTACGGTTGATCTATTTTTACCAGCGCGACACGCCGTCCCACCAAATACAGTCCTCCACGCCCAAGTAGAGCAACTCAAGGTGATGTCGGTTGGATAGGATTGATTGTGCCATGCAAGCGCTTACAAGTCGTTGACGTGAATTATCAATGGCTGCTGAGCCTGCATCCTATGTCGTGCCATGTACCTGCAGGTATGGTGGGCGTCTCCACACCATCCTCACCCCCCAACTCCCATGGTCGAGGACGTCTAAAAGCTCATGGAGGGCGTCTGTTTCCAGTGCAGTCGTGTTTCATTTTGTTTCCTGCTCCTTCACTTTTTCTTCATGTCTTGTGGTTGATTCTTTCCTTTTCGTAAGATTTCGTACATTTCTCTGTTATTTGTTCTGCATTGCAAGGAGCTGGCTTCATGTCTTGGTGCGGTTTTGGAGTTCTTGCAGGTAAGTCTGACCCCACAATGTTTTATATAGCATACACAGCCATCCATTACTGCTCAGCACCACCCTGCATGACGGACGCCTCGAAATGCCTTAAGTGCATTGGATGTCTAGTACTCAGGCATCTTGAGCCAGGCTTCCTTCAATTAACTCTCGTCATGCTGATCATTACCTCTTCCAAACACTTTCAATCATCAATACTCGTTAGCTAACCATGAATGCAGTCGCTTCACAGCATGCCGATGGCCTTTCCTCTTTGGCCTTTTCTTTATCTCCTTCTTCCACGATTGAGTCGGGCTGGCCCAGCCTCTACGGAATTTTTGACCCCTACACTTCAACTAGTGATACCCACCTGCGCCCAGACCTGCCTCGAGTTCTTCATCGCCGAGAACTTTCCATCATCAATCTGCGGTCCTCCACCAAACTTCCAATGCCTATGTACCAGGGATAGCACGTCAGGCCTCACTCTCGGCGAAGGTGCATTACAATGCTTCGAAGCCAACTGTGGAAAGGTCTCTGCGTTGGGAGCTGTTTACATCTATGACGTTTGCATGACAGTCCCGAACGCCAAACCAAACACACATGGAACCCTTACGGCCACGATCTTTCCCGCGGCTCCAACTGCTGGGACTATCTACCAGTCACCTACATTACCTTCCTATTCTTCTACAAGCTCTTCTTCCCCAACAACCTTCTCGAACACGGCGTCTAGTATTAGCCCCTCGATCACACCAGCTTCGTCAACCATCTTTTATTCTTCCTCTTCAATTTCAACATACACTCAACCGACGTATCCACCTACCAGCGACGTCATACCCCTAACAACCCCTACTACATCATCCACCTCTTCTTCTTCAGCAGGAGCAACTGCAGCTTCAGCACCATCATCAACCCCTGTTCTCACAAAGCCTCAAGTAGCCGGTGTAGTAGTCGCGGGTGTAGGAGCTGCTGCTGTTGCAATTGGCCTTTGTTGCCTTGTACTTTGTTTCCGACGCAGAAAGTTCAACAGGCGAAAAAGTGGCTCTTCATTTGGGGGCGACAAAGTTGTGGACAGCGAAGAGACCACGCCTGATATGTCGGCTATTGCCAGGAGGGATTTCGGGCATGAGCATCAAATTCGACAGCAAGTTATGCATAGAATCCCACACAGTCCTACAAGACGTCTTAGACTCGAAACTCCAGCTACCTCAAGTGAGGATGGCTGGGGAAAATATCAGAGGGATATGGCTCCCGAGGAAAGGAGACTCGCTGCAGGACCCCAAATGCCGAGATCACTAAGAGACGAAAATTCACCAATCACCCCTAGCAGTAGCCGAACAAGGAACTCGCAATTGCTGCCGGACAAACCGTCCTACAGCTTGATCCCGTCCCCCTTACGAGTGACTCCACCGAACAGTACACCCGATCAATTGCGCCCGGGTTCTACGGCTCCGACCCTGGCCGTTCCAGCTCTTCGATCACCGTTTGCCAGAGCTGCGCCACAACACCCCAGTTCCATGGACACGAGTCGAGCATATCTTCACGGCGGTAATGGTGTAGGGGACCCGAATGATCCTTTCACAACCTCATCTCATCGATCAGCTCCCAGGATTTATCCCTCTTCCCAAGAGTCTCGACCACGACCACCTCCTCGCTCGATCCGACAAGACACCCCAAGATTTAGGGTACCTTCATGGGAGCAACCGGAATCAGCAGGCGTCGTGCGGAAGCCAGTCGCAGGCCCTCAGCCTCCTTGTTCTAAAGATTTAGGGCATCAACAACCCTGGGTCGAACAGCCTCACTCAACCGCGATCGCAGATTTCAAAAGACGAAAACCGTCGAGGAAAAGGGGAAACGCGCCAAGACCACTAACGCATTATACGAGTGCCTCGGAGACCAGTTTCGAGAGTTCTGACGATGAAGTGGACGGAGTTCCTAACCCTCGCTCAGCGCTATCGCCTGTCGCCGAAGCCAAATCTCCCGTAGGGCCGCCTGTGGGTCGGGTTAGCTATCCTGCTATACCCATCTCAGCTTCTGAATCGCCGACCCGAAGACCGAATCCGAATAAAGCTCCGCACCCAGTCCGTTCGGATTCCCTACTCAGCAAAAGACTCGGTCAGGATCAGGCGAGGCATATCGCGGACAGGCTGCAAGGTCCTCTCAACCAACGCAGTGACAATGGAGTTAGGAAATCGGCAAAATATAAGATTTTGATCAGCCCTGGGCTCGAGCCTATTGGGCACTCCGGATCACCCTCTTCAGCTAAGAGCGTTGTGAAGTCACCACCGTCTAGCTCAACCCCAACGCCATGGAGAAGATGACGTGAGCGAGACAAAACGACTGTACGATGATATGTATATACAACTGAACACACGGGAACCGGCGTCGAAATGTTATCACATTGGGAGCATGGTAAAGGAGGCATAGCGTCGCGTCAGATACCTTCATTCGCTTACTATTTACATCATGCTTGTACCATCATCGCGAAGAGCCTGAGATATATCATGTACAATTAGGATATTTAGTTCGTTCATATAGACTTCACATTTCTCGAAGACTCCCGATCTGAAGAAAGATCCTACGATAAGAATCGATGACGGTTAGATCTACACTTCTAGAACATATTGCCCTTGCAATCCTCCTCTTCGTAATCCTCAATCTCTACGATCATATTCAACTTATGTCGAACATGCCTCCCAAACCAAAGCTGAACGTCCACTCCTTCCCGCGGCCTCCCCTCCTCGAAAAGACGCCTCGGCATCTGCAAGTCAAATGGGGCGGCCAGACAATCGCAGACACGAAAGACGCATTCTGGGTCCTCGAAACCACTCATCCTCCCAGTTGCGTCACTCTCTTGCATCAAGACTGTTCCCCGGGACGTCTGAGCCAATATGCTAATTCTCGAACAGCGTACTACCTGCCCCCAACGTCCATAACCGTCCCCCTCACCCGCTCTACCCACAGCTCCTTCTGCGAATGGAAAGGCAGGGCCACCTATTACAATCTCAAATCTCCGAACGGAGGCGAGGAGGTGAGGAATCGAGCCTGGTCGTATGACAGTCCTACGAAGGGCTTTGAGGCGTTGAGGGGGTATGTGAGCTTTTATGCTGGGCCGTGGGAGTGCTTTGTCGATGGGGAGAAGGTGGAGGCGCAGCCGGGGGATTTCTATGGGGGGTGGGTTACGAGTGATATTGAGGGGAAGGTTAAGGGGGGGCCGGGGACGTGGGGGTGGTAGGTTGTGGAGGGTTGGGTGGTTATGGGGTTTGTGAGAGGTGGGTAGAAGCGATGGCTGAAGGGAGGAGATTGGCATGCGGTAAGGGGTGTGTTCCTGAGCTTTTTATTCTATGATCGTATGCTGAGCTGTGATTTGGACAGCTTTTGTAGTCACAATGACAAGCAAGAGAAGGATTACGATCAGTGATGATTCCATGTCTTGTTATAACAGCTTGCCACGAGCTCGGACATAGTTCTAGGACTACATAGCCCATAGGCAACCATAGTGATACATACATTGCCCAATCGAGGCAGTCGACAGATCTATGGCGTATGGCCCTGGAGCAGAATTTGGTCGAGTGGGGACTGCCTGCCGATGAACGAAGCTGCAATCAAGCATCTGGGAGCAAGAATGACTCGATATAAGGAGGTACTCCCCAAAAGTCGAAAGAAGTCACGATTAGGGACATGTGAGCATGAAGGGCTTATCAAAGTAGCCTGCTTTACAATACCAGCCAAGGTACTGTGGTACGACCGTGCAAGGAGGGCACTGTACCGCTCTTGAAATTATGTGTTTTGGGATTTCTTGACTGAAGTGGCTCTTCTTGTCGACACGACGTCCTCCATCGCTTGGCCGACTAGGCCCACATTTGGTCAGTGAAGCATCTGGCCATAGTTCTATGTTTCACTGTCAACTTGGAAGCAGACCGTCAGTCCGAGCAACGTCGCACTTCCACTACGACTGGTATACCTACATGTTGGACGTAAATAGGCGATCTGAACATGCGAGTATGCTTCTTACATTACGAGTATTGATATATGTTACTGCTGTCTTACGATATCTATGGCTGTGGAACGGCACCTTTCAAATTTCACCAGCTCTCAAATTAAAAGACAAACAAGACTTCCCCCTGCAGCCACTCTCATTAGATTGTGATAACTTAACGCACAGTGATATCAATTGGGGATTGGAAGACGGAGCGGCTTCAGGGGTTCCTGCCAAGGCGCTATAGAATACTAGTGTCAGGATATGGGATACAGAGTGTCAGCCTGGGAACAAATACATCTATCGTGGTGGGCAGAGTCATGTACAATAGTCCGCCTGGCTAGAGGGCAAGTGTGGGGTCCGCATCCAAGTGGTCCTACAATGGGGAGCGTTAATTCCTTCCGATAATTGGAGATCCAGATAGGTAGCCGCCCAGCCCATTGCTTAGAATACAACCGATTGAGCCCTCTTGATTTACCCCTTTTACGCAATGGCTCGCCGGCTTGGGTTACCACAACCATAAAGTACGATTTCTCAAGCACTCATTCCTATCATGACATTTCCCTAGGTGACACTGCTACCACTGAAGTCCGGCGAACTGGTCAATACAAGTGGCCACACACCGTACCCTAGAGAGCATGGGTTCCTCACAGCACGATATTGATCCGGCCGGTGATCTCGTACTGTTGGTCGGTGTGGATGAGGATAGCAAGCTCTTGCGGGTCTCTTCTCGCGTCTTGACTCTTGCCTCTCCCGTACTGTCTGCCTTGCTGTCTCCCAGGTTCAAGGAAGGCAACTCTCTGGCCGGTTCAACAGGACTTCCGCAAATACCATTTCCTGAAGACAATCCTGAAGCGATGGAATGGCTATGTCAAGCTCTGCATTTCAAGATCAAAGTCACCGATGTAGTGTCCTTCCCTCTTGTCAAGAATCTGGCCGTTCTATGCGATAAATACGATCTCTCCATAGCACTTGGCCCTTGGAACGAGCATTTGATGCAGACATGGCGTGGCTCCGTTGACGGTGTTGATCGCCACCCGCAGCTGCTTTGGGTATCGTACGCACTCGATAACCAATACCGATTCTGGAAAACATCCAAAGAATTGTTACGTCTCTACACATCTGATGATCTCGTTCTCGCGGGCAATGAGCTTGCGAATAATATTCTTCCTGACCGGGTCTTCGGTAGGTTTGCCCACCGAATCAAATGGTTCTTGGCTGATGCATTCTAATCAAAGAGTCCATCAATAACGATCGTGAAAAGGGTCTGCTGCAATTGCAATCGGCGATAGAGGAATCAATAGTATCATTCGTTGAGAAAGGGTGTCAAAATAAAGTGTATCATGAATCCAACGGCCAACCATGTTTTAAGCTTGCCGAAGCCGGCCACTGCCTTTCAGAACTTATCCGCCTTGGTCTGTGGCCTATGTCTAGGTCTCTACCTAATGCCAATCTCGATGATGTGCCACAGGTGGCCTCCGACTTCAATAATTATAGCAGGTCACTTTACCGCTACGCTCCCACATGTGCACTTGATAATACTGATTTTAAGGCGATGCTGGGCCAAATGGTGGCCGACGCAACTGAGGTCCTGCAAGGACTGTGCCTCAAATGTGTGAAGCAAGGAAAAGTTACTGAGGAAGAGGGCAACTGCCACGCTGCCGATGTCCATCTTTGCAAGAGCTAGGATACGGGCGGGCACCGTGGCGAAGTCTTGCCTCACGACTCATTCGCAACCATTCACGAGGGAAACACCTAACGCTTGTATATGCATCTTCAGAGGATCACTTCTCGAATCGTACAATATAGTAGCCCAGCATAACACCACGATTGGAAGCTTAGGACTAGGTAAATTGCACTACGCAGCCGTCCCTTCAGGTCGTCGATATCGTACTGGATGTAAGGTTTCACATCCTCATCATATCGTCCAAAACGGTCACACTTTTGTTTCTCCCTATTGTATGAGTATATGGCTTTTGTATAATAAGGACAAGGAAGCGCTTTCTCCCAAAACTGTACAAGAGATACGAAGACCGGCTTGTTGGGTTTCTACTTATCTTCAATAATGGCCATGCTGGACAGAGATTTGCAAATCTTACAAGCTTTCATAACTTTGCAGAAAAAGCGGATACAGTGCACCATGCTTCAGCTCGTCAAGAGGCAATGACGCCCTTTTCAATAGGTAATTGTCGTCTTCTCCCCTTCTTACTTCCTTAACCCTCTCCTGGTGATATTCAACAAAACCACCCTTTGTATGGCGATATTTCCTTCATTCCCCCTCAACGCACTGACTATAGACCCCGCTCGTCTTACCACGTGTTTTGATAAATCCCTGGATGCAACAATATCGTAGTCGTTGGTGAAATCGGTAATGCGATTCTCCACGATTATCCCCCCCCAGGGAAACGACAGGAAGTCTGGAGAAGAAGCTTGAAGTAGGATAGGGTAGCACACCGGATCTCATCTCAATCTCAATCTCATATGTAAGCTCATCTTGTAGCCCGCTGTCCTCTCCTCAGCGCGGTGTACAGCAGTAATTCGAATGGTAGGAAAGAATCAATAGCCAAGCTACGAGACGAATGTCTATTATATAGAATAGTGACGTTCTGAACGGCTTGAAAGATAAATACATGGATGGCTAGACACATGAATGGATGAACGAATGATAGAGAATGTGATCAGATGGGATAAAGATAGTTTAATCGATTGACCATCGGTTGAATAGGTATGGTGGCATGATACCGCGCGCGCAAGGAAGCTTGCATACACGCATGCATGCATTCAAGAGATACGCTAATACCTTCTCTATCCGGCACCCATCACTCGTTCGTTCTCACTTAGCTGCAATCAGTTGATATGAAAGGTTTTATGAATTTTAAAGATATGAGAATTGTGAGAATTTTGTATAAGGGGAGTCATTGTGGGCTAGAGTGCTTGGGTTTGGGGTTTGGGGTTTGTGAAGAGAGGTTGGATTTGGGGTTTGGGGTTTGGAGTTTGTGAAGAGAGGATGGTGGAGAGGAGTATGGGGTTTAGTGTTGGGAGAAGGGAGAAGGGAGAAGGGAGGGGAGGGGGGGACGGCTGGGGGTGGATAGGATAGGATAGGAGGGTTTGTTTATTGGACGGTGGACTGGATAGGATAGGAGTTGATGTTTGGTGGAGGGTGGTTTATGATGCTGGATTTCTTTAGTGGAGATTAGGTGATGATGCTGGATTCACTTTCCAGAAACGGTATGTTTTAAATCCTGGCGTACTTTCAGAGGGAGATCGTGTGGTTGTCCTGTTCTGAGGGCTGGTCTTCGGTATACAGTCAGCCTCATATTGCTGATAGTGTTGGCGGTGTAAAGGTCGAGGATTTTCTGATGATGACCTACCGATATGAGGTCATCTGATAGGTCTGCATCGTCAGATATGGAGTTAGTTTCTTGAGAGAGCGGACGAAAACTGTTGTAGGAGGACAAAGGCAGAATGGGATGGAGAAGTTTCGATTAGGTGGATATGATCGATGGATTGTTGACTTCGATGGAGATTTGTGACATGCGGGTTCGTAAAGGTGGACATGCTGAATGGGGGAAGGGTTATTGAAGAACTTGGGGTTGTGTGGGGTTGTGTGGTGGCAGAGGTGAGTCGTCTAGAAAGTATGTCGATTCGAACGTTCGACGAAATTGGCAAGCAACTCAGACTGTGGTGTGCGATTGATAGGTATCTTGAATGGTGTGTCAGACGAGAAGGCGCCCTACGAATGTGGCACTCAGATATCAGAGCCTTTTCGAACCGAGCAGTGTACAAGGAAGGATGATGATTGGGTGGACCAGAGAAGGTAGTAACAAGACCACGATGGCGTGACACACCCAGCCAGGCTGTCGGAATTACGCTCTGCTGCGAATGGTGAGCGAGGATCGCTGGCATGCCCATCAACGTAGTAAAGGCCTAGTAAGAGTAATCCCTAGTTGTGAATTCCTATGACCTGGTAGGCTGTGAGTATGGGATATCATCGGCCGGGATACTTCCTAGAGAAGTAATTGAGAGATCTGGCAAACTTCCTCTTGTTGAACATTAGCCAATTGACCTTACCGGATGAATATTACATTTACCAGATGAACAGTTGCCCTCCTCCCAAGTAGCTTTGCCCTTCTTGAAGCACGTGAGACAGAGTCCCTTCAGCTCTCTTCCTACACGGAAAGCAGCCGTTTCTATTCTATTTTCGAAATTTCGATTATCGCACCTGCACTTCTTTGTGCCCCGACATGCGGAAAATTGCTGGAGATCATCCAAAACCTCTTGCAAAGTCGACCTTTGCAATCTCCTCGACAGCGGCCATAAATTGAATTTGTTGAGCGCCTCGAAGAAGTGATAGACCTCTATAGCGTAGATCCCATTATCCACAGAGTCTTCCGTGGCATCTTCGACAGCACGTTGCAGTACGTGCCTCAGAGCTTCTCGTTTGCAGAAGATCGAGCCTTGTCAGCGCAGCATTTGGTCAGCAAGGCTACGCACCGTGAAGTTGGAGGACTTACGATACAGACGCTCAGGAACACCTGCGATAATGTAGTCTCCCTATGTAGAATTTCGAATCAGTCTTGCCTGACCACGTTGCTGTTTGGGAAACCTGAAGTGTGCAAGGGGTGGCACCCCAACAATGTTAACCATAAAATTCACATACTTGACTAGTGGTGGTCACGCATTGATCGAGAGAATTAGGCGAGTCTCCTGCTGTGCTAAGCTCCTCATCTTCATCAAAGGGTGATATGGCCGGAAGACAGGCAGATATCAGCTTCTCAGAGCTGAGGTAAAACATCGCATGACTGCCAAAGATCGACGAGAGGCATAACATCTTTGACCAATAAGCTGACCCGTATCCTCGCACCTTCCATTGCTGCATCCACAGTGCGCTCCAGGGCGCCAATACTGTTACCAGATCATATTTGTCGCAAGTGACAGCTGTCTTTCCCAACAGCTCGAAGGAGACATCGTGAGGCGTTATCCGCTGGTGGTGAAGGGCATGACAGATTAGAATGAGGGCCTCTGGGTCATCGTCCGGTAAAGCTATCTGGCGAACCTCCGTAGAACTTGGCAAGGCCACACCTTCGGCATACTTTGGACTGAACAATGCGGCGAACACAGGTGACGCCAGACTGAGGACCCTCGAACACACTCTGAGAGTGTTTGCATTGCTCGGGTCACCGATGAGTAAACTTACGTCGCCATTAGGGTCGGCGTCTACCACCAGCTCAGGTGAATCCATATTCTGCTCCTGCATTGCAAAGTGATCTTGAAACTAGATGAAGATATCCAAGATTCGCTGAGGTTAGGCTGAACGTCAGGAAGTTCAGCAGGGAAGGCTTTGAACCCGAAGTGATTGGTGGTGTTGGTCAAGATCGTGTTGTTGATAAATGCAGGTTGACAATGGTCGAGACAAATGATATGTTGAAGGGAAGATGGCTATAGGGTTAACGACAGATAGCTGCTCATCAACCAGATGGAACTGTAGATGCTGATGTATCTGAGCTGAAGGCTCCAGTTGTCAGTGCGGTGCGTTATGCTGCTGAATGACTAGCGGTAGAGTAGTGGATGATAAGGCTGTGCCTGGTGCCCTTGGCAAGATCAAAGTGAAGACGAAGTATGAGAATTACGTGGGTCAAGTCACCTGAAGGTAAAGTATGAAGTAGCCGTCGTTCCTCGAATTGAGAAGCATACGTGAAACATAGCATGGTAGTAAGATCATCAGCTACTAAGAGGTCCCGCAGAAGGGTATTATCAAAGGATCAATCCACTGAGTACCTATATCTCTTAGGGGCCATGATAGATTCATGTTCAGTGGCTTCCCAACGTTAGTGGCCTATGTCCATTGGCACAACCTGTTCTCTCGCACTCCCGAAGGAATGGCTACGCATAGCCATACATTTCATACAACACCCTTAGATCATCAATCTCTCTACTTTGTCTTTGAGAGAGCGTATCTGTCCCATCAACTCGCCTAAACAGAAGTCAGGCAGACCCTAGAGCGTTTGATATAGGCACCTACTAGCTTCATTCGTGGTAATCTACACGCGTTCTCACGGTTAGTCAAGGTTTAGTATCTCAAAAGGATAGCCCTGATTACCGAAGCGCTGATCACAGCTCTCGACACACCACAAGCCCTGCCCAAGGCGGCTGAAACAGAAGTTAGCACGATAAGCCAATAATACAGTCACCACCAGCATTTGCACTTACTTTTGCTTGGAACATAGACATAGGGGACATTCTTGTCCTCACACAGCAGTGGCAGGTGCAGCAATATAGCAAGCGGGGCCGTGTCGGCTGCTAGGACTATGATCTCACTCGTCCCGCGGTTCAGAGTCTTGGTCGCCTAGAAGTCCTCTTGTTAGCATCCCTTGCACAAGACCTCACACTTTTTATGTAGGACTGGGGCAAGCCTTACCTCGTTCGCTCCCTTCTGCAAGGTCTGTAAGCTACCAAGTCTCAAACGGTGGCTTATATACAGAGGCATACCTTAAGCTGTCTGTAATGAGACCTGAATGCATTCGGTATCAGCATCTTCGTAGCAAAGTACGGTATCAACTTCCAATGCGTTTGTGAGGAGCGAATGGCCATGGTAATTGTCAACCGGACTTACGCTTGTTGTACAAGCTATATTCTATCAGTAGGTCACAAAACCGTCATTGCAACAAACGTACGTCTAAAATCTCCTGCGATAGAGCAGGGTCCGCAATCTTGAATCGGAGGTCAGTAAGTCTCAAATATACTCGAATGCAGAGCAGGATACTCACTGGCCATGCCGCGGAAGATTCTGCCATACTGACGATATCAGGTTTTTTGTAGGACAAAAGAATCAGGGATTGCTTCGGTGTACGCTACAAAGCGTGTCAGTATTGCAAAGGGTTCACTGCTTTCGCTCGCCCTTTGATGAAAACTGCCGTAGGAGAAAATAGGATGCCGAGCAAGAAATCTTTCAAAATGGTATGGCAAGCTAGATCTAGCACGTGACTTGCTAGCGCTGCCGCCATCAGATCCTCGAATCTCCATCTCCATCGTCACCACCAACCTCAATCCCCAGTCCTCCACCGCTTTGATCAAGTCAAGTCCGCTCACATCTCCTCCCACATCGATACTTCCGTCTTTGAAAAGGCTCACTTTCTCGCCAAGATGTCCTCAGATCTTTGGTAGGTCTCCCTCAACATTCCTTTTGATCTGCCTATCAGTCCATGGGGCGAATCAGCATTGCTCTATCATCTTGAAAGCTCGCGCCATAGACCACTTTCTCTGCTCCTAGGACTGGCTGACGTTTTCTTCTGGCAGTCCTGTATATGCTGTTAGTGCTTGTCCACGCACACCTCTGCTATCAACAAGCCCAGGCTCCTTCCCAGAGGCGTATACCAATGCTAGAAATGGAGGATACTAACATCTACAACAGCCCTTCTTTGGCGCGATGGGGTGTACTTCCGCCATCGTCTTCACCTGCTTCGGTGCCGCCTATGGAACAGCAAAGTCAGGAGTTGGAATCTCAGCAATGGGTGTCCTCAGACCAGATCTTATTGTTAAAAGTGAGCTCCTTCAACATCGATCATATAGATCATATGCTGATGCATACGACTAGACATCGTCCCCGTCATCATGGCTGGTATCATCGGTATCTACGGCTTGGTCGTCTCAGTCCTGATCTCCGACGGGCTTAAGCAAGAAATGGCACTCTACACCGGCTTCATTCAACTAGGTGCAGGTCTAAGCGTTGGTCTTGCTGGTCTGGCTGCTGGGTACGTTGATCCCGCGTAACATCACCCTATAACCAAAAACAACAGCTGACCAAATAATCCTCCAGCTTCGCAATCGGTATCGTTGGCGACGCAGGTGTCCGCGGCACAGCCCAACAACCCCGACTTTTCGTCGGCATGATTCTGATCCTCATCTTCGCCGAAGTCTTGGGTCTCTATGGCTTGATCGTAGCCCTGCTCATGAACTCCAAGGGCACGACGGATGTCAGATGCAAGTAAACCACTCACCGACTGAAGCAGCAAGGACTGGGGCGACACGCATGAAAACATCAATCCGGTACTACTACGGAGCTACGTTCTAATCATCACCTTCAAAAGACCATGTATGAAAATCGAAGAGACAGTTGCGGGTGATTCGTTGGGGAGATGAGGGTGGAATGTGCTCGTTGTTGTTGGCATCCTTTGTGAAATAAATATGCTGCGGTAGATATGGGTCTTTTAGGTTTACACGCTGTTCCAAAATTGTAGCTCTTCTTGCGTAATACACGTTACCTTGACTGGTAGATGAGAGCTATTTAACGCAGAGTCTCAAATTAGGCATGGCGATTTCTATGGCCTGACGATAATTCACCGAGAGGACAGAGACGCTACTCTACGCTCTCACTCCACGACGCACGCTCACGTATGAAAAACGTATGTGAAATCCAAGAATGTAGGAAAATCGTAGCTTCGCCCGAGCAGCCTAAACAAGGCAAATCGCTCACTTCTGCCTGCTACCGAAAATACAAAGCAATCAAACCACACAGACCGGCTCCTGCATATACCCAATCACGTCCTATCCAGCCGCCTCCTCAAATTCTTCGTCCGCTTCATCAGCTTCTTATACTTATGCTTCTTCATCTTCAGCTTCCGCTGCCTCTTCACGCTGATCGCCATCCACCCTTCCCGGTCGACCAACCTGTCCTGATGTTGGACTTGCCTATCTCTCATTCGCCCCAGGAACGGCTGGTTGTGGGGCGCAGGTGGTAGGTATCTGATGCTGCTTCCGTATGCGCGAGAAGACGCCGGCCCTTCGATGATGGGCGTGGTGTGGGTCTTGTAGGTCTTTTGGCCGTTGGGATATGTGCTTTCGTATATGGTTAGAGTTGTTGTGTAGGACTTGTGCGTTGGAGCAGGTTCGGCTCGTGCTTCTGTCTGATATTGCTCCTTTTGGGGCGGAATTAGAGCGGTCTCCGTGCCAGAGCCTAAAGGAACGGGAGCTGGTGGGGGGTTGAAAGGGCGGAAGTTCTTGGCCAATTCCTGGAGGCTGATATGGAGTGTTTTGGCTGGAATGTCAAGATGGGTTGGTCGGTCGGCGTTCGATGACGAAGCCTGCGTTACGGCTTGCCGGAGATCGATCTCCTCGGGTGTCATTCCCTGTGGATCCTGACCATGATTGCTTGAGGACGCATTCTCGAGGGCATCTACCGCAGATGCTAAGGTGAACATGATGTCGGTCATTTTGTGCTTTGGGGAAGGCTTGGGGTTGAATATATAGGAAAATGCTTTGTTGGAAGATTCGGTGGGTACGGATGTCGTTACTGATATGGGGCGATATATGGAGAAGAAAGACGACATGTGAATATCTGGATGAACGTTATTTCGGCGCTTGGTAAGAGTAAAAGGGACATAGAAGCACGTACCAGCCGGGTGAAGATGGGTCGTTGGCGGTACACTTGGTAGATTCATGGCCATCCCATCGCCGACGGTCCCAGCCTCCATTGTGCCATTTTTCGACTTTTGTCTGCTGCTGCGTGTGCTGGAGCGCTTCTCAGCGCTCTTCTTGCCCACGGGACTGGCATCCTTAGTAGGGGCTTCGCTTGGAGTTGCAATTGCCCTTGTGTCGTCCTTGGGTGGACTTGGGGTTTTGGACGACGAATGCTTGCGCTGATGTATGCGTGCTGGTGAACGGCTTGTCGAACCTACTACCAAAGCCTGAGAGGTTCTTGTCAGACCGGTGCAAGATAAGCATGTCCAAGGGCTTCTGCGTGCGATCTGAGTCGAACATAGCGACATCCCGACGTGGATCCTATGCGAGCCCTGCGCAGTCTTAAGACACTGTATATACGGATGGACTTGATATTTGCGGTTGAGGTTAAGGTGGAGCAGGAGGCAAAGCATTCGGCGGCTGCCTCCGCAGACTAGGGTTAGGGTTGTAAAGACAATCACGCTACCAGGTCACAAATGCAGTGGAATAGCTTATGAATCGGGTAACTTTGACTGTAGTGTTTCCGTCTCCAAGCCGCTCTAGTAATGAGGATTAGTCTTACACTACTGGCTTTGCCCTTCCAAGCCCGTCCAACTCAATCAGCAATCTGTGCTAATGCGAAGGCGATGTCCCTCAACTAAGTTGTGATTTATATGCGTATGAAAAGGAACAAAAACGTCAGCGAGAGCAGAGTACGCCTGAGATAAGCATATGGGTATAGCAACAAAAGAGTCATGCATTGACGTTCGCAACTTGCAACGCCGGACCGTCGAAGCAGCAGTGGCCGCACTCGACTACCATCATCATAAGATCAACGTGGTCAGATTGCTCTGAATGATGGTGTCTTGCACGCTCTGCATCGTGAGTTTCAGGAGATTGGTGTCTGTGGCGTTGGTGAGGTGGATATAGATCTCCCGATCTTCTGTCCGGTTGAGACTGCGGAACTTGTTTGCAAAGTATTCCCCGGCCGCTTTATAATCATTTGCGGCTCCTGTATAGTCGGGGAAGTAGTCCCTGACCGGCTTTTCTGAGATCTTCGCTTTGAACAGATCTGTTTTGTTGAGGAAGAGGATAATTGAAGAGCTCTTGAACCAGGCTAGGCTCATGATAGACTCAAATAGGAGTAAGGCCTCCTGCATCTGGTTCTGATGTAAAGCTTAGTCTCGGATGCAAGCCCTTGTGCCTAATGGAAGAACACATACCGCTGTCTTGTCTTCTACAAGACATTGATCATATCCGCTCAGGGCAGCGACAAACATGAGACAGTGAACTCCTTCAAAGCAATGGACCCACTTCTTCCGCTCAGAGCGCTGGCCGCCCACATCAAACATATGATAATTGAGTTGCCCAAGTTCGAATAAAGTCTCTGTGATACCAGTCGTTCGAAGGCGAGAGCGTAGAACGTCTTGGTCACTGGGTATGTAGTCTTTGGCGAAGAGCCGATCTATATTGGAATAGTAGCTTATCTCCATCAGTGTGACAGCCAAACAAAATCGAGTGCACGGATGCTTACTATTGAATATTGTCGTGAAGGGCGTACTCATTGCCACGTTTTATACACTTCTGAACTGCCGGATCTTCCCACAAACCCTTCATGGCATGCTGGCACGGCGACGGGAACGTGTCATCAGGACCAATGTCTGCGGCGGAGGCTATAACTCGTTCGTACTCCTACAGAAGAATTAGCGGCATGAAATTGACCGGGTATGGAATTGCTTCTCACCAATGATTTTCCAGTCTCATAGTCCAAGCCAAGCTCTCGCATTTCTTCCGCTATAATCTTGAAAGCTACAATCATGTTGGAGAAGATGACTTGTCGAACTTCCTTCCTTTCTTCCAGACGAAAACCTTCGGAGTATATGATGCGCATCTGCTTCAGTATTGTAGATTTACCCGATTCGCCAGCTCCCAGAAGTAGTATCTTGACCTGTCTTGCCTGCACCTTCTTGTCCTTCCGGATCATCTTTTCTATTTCCAAATTCTTCCGCCGCTCCTCACTCGTCGAGCGAGTGAGGGCACTGCCCCCAGACTTAGGAAAACACATGCTGAACACCATGGGTTTGGCGTGTTCAAGAACAGACAAGCTTCTGCTAGGAGGTGCCTAACGAAGGCAGGCCTCGAAGCTGCCAGAAGTCAGTCACTCTTCAAGCTTTGAGCTACTCAATGAATTAGATCAATGCTCATGTTCAAAGTCGTGGTCTCATAGCAGTTGAGTACACGAGCGATGCATACCTCTTTTGACCTTGTGTACAGCTTTGTGGCAGAGGATAGGCGTGTCTGTGAACACGAGAAATTGGTAAACTTCTCAAGGTGTTGTGGCTGTCGCTTGTGGTCGAGAAGAGGCGTGGACCAATCGTAGCTGCAACAGCAGTATAAGGTAATTGCTCATGCGAAGGCCTGCCACGTGGTAGTTTCGTAAGTGAGAGTCTGTCACGGCGTGAATTTCTAATAGCAAGATTCCTATTGTACAGGTCCAACAATTGTAGCCCACTTCACGAGATGCCGAGATTGAGATCGCTCTTTACGTACGGGGCAAGGTAGGTCGACTACTATTGAGCGCTTGCGATTCATCCAAAGCGTCCTGCACAGAGCTGGGTCTGCAATGGCGGCAGCAGCCTATTGTCGGAGTTCGAAGTATGTGCGAAAGCCGCGATGTATGTTGCAGGCATCCACTGAGCGCGACTCTTCCCTCTCTCTAACCCCTGTCAATGGGCTGACCCTCTTTGACTCTAGAACTCGAAATATTGGAAAATGCGTTGTCAAAAGAAGGACGGCGGAGACGAGGCGCGAGAAATTGGAGCAATACAGTAAGCAGATCTCGGTACGACCCAAAGTGTTTCACATTTGTTGCATTTTGGTTGCACTTGCACTGAGCCGCTGTAGGGTACAGTGATCGTTGCTCATTCGGTCACTGGTATTATTCTCAGCTCCGTGTATCAAACGAACCTAGAATGTCTATTTTAAGACCGCGCTAACTCCCGATGGGCTAAGGCATTTTATCGTCGACTTACTCTAAGGTACCTTAGGTAAGGTACCTTACTTGGACTGTTCCTAGCCTCTTCGTGTGAGGCTGTGGTATATGCTCTATTCCAACATCTCTTGATCTTCTGCGTAGGTATTCAAGTGGTTGTTTGTCCATTTGCGGCTGTATCTACCATCTCCTGTCCTTGCTCCAAGTGTCCATAGAAAAAGCTACAATGGGCTGAGCTAAGGTAAGGTATTCGTCTTCCCGTCGATCTGCGTGTACTCTCAGCCTAAAGTACATTGTTCCTTCTCGTCGGCCGCGCTTCACGTGGGCCCCACGTGCTGAGATGCAAGGAACGGAGATATCCAGGTACCTCAGTGCACAACCAAACCGTGTTGCATCGTCACAGCCGAAAGGATCGCGTGCCCACTAATCATAGTCTCTTCCCCAGACGCAATATGCCGCACCTCATGGAGATCGTCGGTTTCATTGCGGCTGCTCATCACTCTAGCCCAGAAAAAGCCAAATATATTGGACACCATCACAGTCTCAAAGATTGGTGGTCTCCATCAAATGCTCGAGCAACATCAAAACTACGCTACAATATCATGCTCGCCTCAGACCACCTCACTCCTACGTCGGAATTGCTGGCTAGGCCCTTCGATAGGTTCACTTGCTATATTTCCTCTGGGAATTCCCAACGCTCGACTGGTGACCTTTTGATACCGCCATATGTCTTCTCAATACAGTGATATCTGGGAACATTACAGGTGTTCTTACTAGATGTCTCCTTGGGCTACTTTGTGCTCTATCAATCACAGACATTGCCGGCTTAAAGATCCATCAGTGATATTTATTCTTAGGTACCAACGGACGCCTTGTATCCACGATGAAGGCCGCCCAATTGATCAATTAGCGGATGTATGCAATTCCAGATTTCCACATCGCCATGATCGGTATACCTTGCGGTCGCAGCTTCTCAGTTGTGAGAGGCCAACCTTCCCTGACGCAATCCTTTGAATGGACAATATCACCATAGCAACATTAATCTCGGCCTTATTTGGGTGTTCGACTGGGTAAGCATTTGAGGGCTCCAGGAGGATCAGAAAGATTTGCGTATGGACAGGATAACCTCTGAAAGCGACGGGGCTTATACAGGCACAGAAGTACAAGATTGTGTGATCGTGCATCTCTGGAGTTCGCCCGCCAGGGATACGGGGCTAGATGCTTGCAGTGGTCAATTCCGTCATGCCGTGGCTACAGGCAACGCCAACAGTAGACTAAAACCCGTACTCATCTAAGTATTCGCCTGTCTGGTGTTTTACGAGTTTGAGAAAGTGTGAAGTCCGGGCTTCACTAGGTCCGCGTCGAGCATCATGCTAATTTGATAAGCCGAGATGCGCAGTCCATAGAAACGGTGGATTACTGAACAACTTGGAGCCGCGGCAGAACATTCCTCTACTGTTTACTGGGGAGCCGAATCAGGTTAAGTCCCTAGAACATGCATATGTACATGAATTAATCTTCACCGCAATTGCTTGGTAATTCAGATGTCCGAAACGATCTTGCCAATCAATTGTTCTCGCGTGCAGATGGTGCCGGGTCTTGAGCGGGGGCTTGATAATTTCCATAGGGACGCAGATGGTCTTGATTGCTTGGCAGCTGACATTGACACCCTGCAGCGAAGCGACTCACTCGAACGAGCTAGCCTTGACGAAGACTCAGTCGTTCCTCGTATCATAATGCTTCGTAGCACAGCCGACCTATGAGAAAGCCACCATAATGACTGCCATTACTGTTCTTGTTAAGCAAAAGGCTCCACACGTGGCACTACCAAGACTGGGCATGAGGCTACATATACCTGATGCGGGATGTACTCGGGTTCGAAAGTCGGTGAGGGTCATCACCGATTCCGAGCAGCTGTGCCTATATAGCTATGACTCGTGCGATGGTCCCATCATTGGAAATATTTCGAAGCACACGCCTTCTAGGTTCTCTGCTCCACCAAACGAGATCTTCTGCTATAAACCCCTCCGTCCATCTCCGCCGCTGTCAATCGCATATTTGCTTCGACGCAGTATTCCGATTATCTTTGATGGAGTACCTCAGCACGCAAGCCAACACAGAGTATTGCGGTTCGCCAATGTCGTTCATCAATACCCCAGACCTGATCCCATGCTTTTATGACGATGCCTCGACCGACCCAAGCCCGAGCCCGAGCCCTTCCATCGTGAGGCTGTTATTCCAACCCCCCGTAAACGCCGAATACTAATCCTTTGATACCCCAGATGTATTCTAGTTTCGAGAAGCAATACGATCCATATTTCAGAAATACGTCATCCCCGCGATACGTGGAGACGCAACCACAAATATTCAACACCATCGAATTTACCGACCTAACCCGCCCAGAGATGGAAGACCGACGGAAAAAACGATCAAATACCGGCCAAGACAAAGAAAACGTCTCGAACATGCGCGTCGTGAGTTCGGGATCCAAAACCCCGGCTAAGTCCGATCACCTTCGCTAACGCCCTTTCTCAGCGGCGCCGAGCCCAAAACCGAGCATCGCAGCGCGCCTTTCGCGAGCGGAAAGAGAAACATGTCCAGCACTTGGAGAACGAGCTGGAAGAGCTAGAGGATAGGCACCGCAACCTGGCACAATCATACACAGACCTGGACAGCACGGCCGCGAAGCTGAAGCAAGAGGTCAAGCAATTACGCAACGAGCTCGAGACTGTGCACGGGTCGCGGGAAGGCTCGATGAACGACGAGCTGACGCCTCAGTCACACAACTTCTACGATCCGTTCCCCTCAGATGGTGTCTTCGGCAGTGGAACAGGGCTGGGCTTTTGATTCCCTCGATATTGTACTACCTCCAACGACAAGATGGTTGTCTGTGAAATTTAGCGTCTGGAATCTCCAATGGGGGGAGCGATGACTCGTGACCGCGTCTGGTCTAGCTACGGAGCGTCCGATGCTTTTCATCCCTATAATGCCCCACTGACTCATGTAAAACAATCTTGTCTTGCGAAATTCGATCGAGATCTCATCGCAATCAATTCGTGAAAATGACGCACCGCTGACGCACCGCTCACCCCCTGATCCCATCTTTCTGACAGCCGAACCACGCACAAACCTTATTTCCCGACGCCCGCTTCTATGCGCCCGTTTTGGCTTGGATCCGGTACGTATTTCGAGCCTTGCGGTCCGCCCTCTATCAAATTCCCCACTCAGCACGAACGAACGAAATAAATACCTCTACATATCGCAACTCAATCCTCGCTGCCTGAATCTCTCCACCGCCGAAACCACCTCAAACATAAGTACCTTACTACTTACCGTAGAATAAGGTAAGGTGGTACTTCATGCAAGTCTGACGACGCCGTGCATCCCGCACGAGCACGTGAGGAGTGGGTGGCATGCATAGGTAGGTAGCGCTAGAAAGACGGGCGGGAGGGGGAGGATTTGAGATATTTTCTAGAAGATTTGAAAAGGCTGCAATCGAACGATCTTCCGCTTCGGTGGCTACACTAGAACTACTTAGAATGAGTGAAGTACTTTACGGACGCCCTGCAGGCGCCTTCGATGTCTGTGGAGGAGGGTGAGGTGATGGAGGTGATGTAGCGAATGGATGGATGAATGGCATCTATGGGGTCGACACGGTTGGTTGCATTGTAGGCCGCGAGTTTTCTATTCTATGCGGTATCCTGGCACTTACTGATAAGCGTATTCTATACCATACCTTGTGTTGCATAAGGTAAGAAGAACCTGATGATACCATGAGGAGATTAAAATTCTAGGATTTCTATAGATGGGTGGAGCGGAGGGAGGATGTGACAAGAAACCTCATACCTACCTACCCCCCAAGCCCCATACCCCCCATATCTTTCCTCCTATCATACCATCAATACCACATCCCCACATCCCCAGTATTCTATTCTATCCTCTTGGCAACCATGCACGTGCCATGTATTCTAAGGTACATGCCCGTACACCGCTCCGGAACGCCACCGATGGTTGGTTGCACATATTTTAAGGTAGGTGAAAAGAGCGAGTGCAACCTAGATGTATTGGAGACGGAGGTGGTGGGGGAGAGGGGGTGGGTAGGTCTTGTTTTGGATTGGCATTTTGTATGTTGCTTGAAATGATAATGGGTGGGTTGTGGTCGCCTTTTTAAATATGTATACTATTTTATCGTGATCATTAATTTGGTGAATGTCGGATTTTTGGACGGAATTTGTAGACTCTGGAATGAGTGCAGCTTGTGACAAGGAAAGGGGATCGCTGTTGGATTTTGGGTTATCATTATTGTAGCTATTCTACACCGCCCGATACAGTCCTGTATGCATGGAGACGGCTACACGAAAGCTTTGAGGTACGGGAAGACGGAGCGGAGTACATGGTGTAATTCGATTTGTAGCATGTCTGACTTGCAGCGAAACATTCAGATAGGAACGCTTCGTTGCTTTATGCTTTGTAGTAAGTTTTCGCTTGTTGCCAATCACCCCTAATATCTCATGCAATGAACGTCCTTTCCATATTCACCATGTGGCGCCGGTTGAGCGACTCGTCCGGCAAGTATTATGACTTGTTGATCCATAACGTTGACCGCTGAGGATATAGCATCTAGAGCATAACGCCTCGGTTCCACCCACGTTGAGCAGGATCTAGCCATGGGATGTGGATCATTAGTCACCGCCAAAAGCCTTGATCGGTAACGCTGAGCGCTGTTTCTGCTTGCCAATTGCTTTCGGTCTCGGCGGAAGTAAAGTTGAGCCATAACCCTTGGTAGCCTCTTCTTACCCATATGGACACACTGTGTGGGCCATTCCTCATCCTCATGAACCCACTTCTACCATGTCTTGAACAATCTATTTGATTTCTTCTGTTGTCTTGAACTTGCCCTTTCCTGTTGCATTGGTACCCTAATATGTGTTGCTGGTTTGCCTTGATTTACCTCGATACCGTCTGTCATTCGGCTTCACGTCTTTACCTTCCCATTGGGCACAAGGTTTCGCAAAGACAGGTCGTAGACCACATCCTCAATCTTCTTCACATTATACTTAATGCTATCGCTTCGCCTCCTAAGCGAGTCATTTTTCAAATTGAGAATTTGGAAGCCGGCGTGGAGATCCTTGACGAACCGGCTGATCTCTAGTGGCCGCTGATAATCGCCAAGTGTCACCGAGTTAACAGCCAGCCGGGCTAGCTCCTCGATGAGGGAGATGAGGCTTTGTAGGTATTCTTCGATCGTCAGATGGAAACCATCGTGTTCTTTAAGATTGACTGGGACTGCGTGTCGCTGTCAGCCTCGACTTTCTTGAGCAGCATGCTATGAGAACCAATGACAGCGATTGCAAGCTGCCAAAGAACATTGAATCCATATTTTGATGTGTCGAGCAATGCCTTTGGGAGCTGGAATAGTCGATACCAGGGATAGTAACCCCTGCGGTGGCACCACTCTTGATGATAGCTAGCTACTTGTAACGTACCATGAAGCAACTCTCCTACCTCCTCAATCGTGAAAAGTGTTCCTGTCGGCTTTTCGAAGTCCCCCATCTGACCTTCGAGCCATCCCCAAAGCACTATGGCAAAGCTCTGGTCCTGTCAGCTGGATATTACCAAATTGTAGCATCGAAAACCCATACAGTATTCTGCATCTCCCGCGACCATGTGTTATTGTACTTGTAGTATGGATGCTTTGATGCGACCTCGTTCAGCTTAGCCACGGTCTCGACCTGCTTGCTTATGGAAGCCCGTGCCTCTGAAAGCGTTTCTCTGACTGCTTAATAAATCAGCTCATAGTCACAGCACAGCGTTTGGGTTGAGTGACGGTGGGCTTGCGGTATGGAGTGAGCTCGCGATAGTATGGATGTAGTGGTCCTATCCAGCCGTTCCATCGATTGTACGATGTTCCGTAATTCCTCTCTAACTTGAACATCTTCGTCGAGCTTTGCTTGAAGGTTTTCAAATATCATTGGGCTGACCATGCCCCGAGAGGTATCTGCGTCCGCCATTGATAAAGCCAGAGTATTCGACGTTGAGCCAGCGTGACACTTCGAAAAGTATGATCCCTGGCGATATTGCTACACGTCAAAGCTCGTAGCGATGGAACTCCTACATTGCGAGTATTATAGTAAGGTTGCCTTAAAGTTTTCCTGGCATACTGTCAGAGCATTTAATTGGCTTCAGTGAGCATATAACCACTTTGGGTCAGCGGGATCATTCCGCTCAAGCGAGCTTGACGCACACCACGTCGCACACTTCTCCCCAAAACACCATACAGGCGCAGGATATACATTTCTTTGCGACCTCGATACGAAGCCTTCAGCATGGCTGGAGCAACCGTACGTACCCACACCGCTTTGCTGTTCGCCTCATGCATAACGCTGCATCTACGAACAGTAGGCTGAGTGTGCTCCAATATGTAGAAAACCCAGCGCACTAGCGCCCTGCGACAGCAGAATCCCGCAGGTAAAGGTCAAAAACCTGGGAAGATCACAAAGAAGGTACGTTGCAACCCTTCCGAAGCACTCTCTCTTACACTTCAAGCAATCGCTAACACAGCTACTTTTCGACAGTTCATTATCAATGCGTCCCAGCCAGCCTCGGACAAAATCTTCGACGTCTCCGCCTTCGAGAAGTTTCTGAATGAGAAGATCAAGGTTGACAACCGTGTTGGTAATCTGGGCGACACAATCACGATCAGCCAGCAGGGGGATGGAAAAATTGAGGTCATTGCACATACTGCGTTCTCTGGACGGTATCTGAAATACTTGTAAGACAGTCCACTGTTATAGCTTGTGGCAAACGGTATCCATTGGCTAACAGAAGTGGTCTAGGACAAAGAAATTCCTGAAGAAGCAGCAATTGCGTGACTGGCTACGAGTGGTCTCTACGTCGCAGGGTGTCTACGAGTTGAGATTCTTCAATGTGGTCAATGATGATGCGGATGAAGACGATGAGTAAATTGAAGATGTTACTGGGCTGAATGTAGCAGCCTTAGGTTCATGTATTCACCACAATACCAGCCCTTGACCCTCCAATTCGCGCTGAGTTGCCTCATGTAATACCATCACTTACGTATTGACATCGCGTCTGGCATATTTCTTGGTGAAACATATACTCATCCTCAAAGGCCAGCCATCGAGCGAAATATTGAGGCTTGGTGCCGGGCTTACAATCTATGATAGCAATGGACGTCCGAGGGTACCAACATGCTTGAGTCGTGGACATGGTATGTAAGCGGATGGATGGTGAATGTCAAAGCCGAGAGTGATTTCCCCTTCACATTCACACATTACTACGTATCAGGGGAAATTATTTCGCTGGAGACCGTAGTATAGCGTCGATATTAAGTTTTGCACTAGCACTCAGACGCTGCCGTAGCCGCGATGATCCGCCTTTTCGTCTCGAGTTCAATGTTGCTTGTACTTCCAGTATAACTTCAACAAGCAAGCATCATAATCATTGGCCAAGACCTAGGAGGCTCGAGTCGAACCAAATGGGATGAATTGGGCAGTCACCGATATTTCTGGCTAGCATACATTATCAGAGATATCCATGAAATATAACAATCGTAATCATCCTTGCACACTCGCCGATACAATAATGCACTTCCACAATCATTGCCACGCGGCTTGACTCAAGGAGAGAAGATGCTGGACGCAGTCAAGATCCTCCACCTCTCTCGGTATGGTCTCGCCTATGAGCGTCGCCACAGCATCATCTGCATCAAGCTTCGGATCCTCTTTCTCTTCACTGCTGGAACTCTTTAGACTCGACTGGCCTGTTCTCGGACCTTCACGACACATGAGAGCATCCAAGCTAGAAGACTGACTGGGGACAAGCAGACTCTCTTCCAGGATATGGGCTGCTCTTTTGAGATTGGCAGGCCTGCGCCTTCCTGGATTGCTGGCACGCGTGCCCGGCACCCAGTTCTCTTTATCCGAATCTCCGTCGCCCTCGTATATAGCTGTTCGAGATCCCGACTTCGATTTTTTGTGGATTATCTGTACAGCCTTGGGCATCTGGCCATTGCCATCGGTCGTCTGTAGCCTTGCGACAGAAGATACGGCCCTTGCAAGCTTTGGCTTGCTGTACCTCGGAACCTCTGCTTTTAATCTCTTGGTGAAGTCGGGTTTCTGGGCATGAGCATTCCGCTTGTTCGGGTTTGGAGTCATGACATTTTTGTTGTGGCTACGTGATCTTATCAGACTAATGGCAGCGGTAGCATCGCCGCTCTCCTGGCGCTCGGCTTGCTCTGTCAATGCATTACGAGCATCGCTGTCACAGTAAAACTCCCAGGTCCTGGCGTCTCGAGAACGACCGGCCATGGAACGCCTGGGGAACGGCATGGAGAATGGATCTTGAGCAGACTCATCGCCTGGCTCGAGAGCACTACAGCTGCGCTGGAGGCCGACGTGGGGACGTGAGCCTATTGATGTAGGCTTCTGAGGCGATGGAGTGTTGCCGGTACGAGTAGTGACCTCTGCCTTTCCATCAAGAGATAATGAGAGTCTCACGACTGATGACGTTCGCTCTAACGGTTGCGATGGCCTCGAAAGCTTTAGACATGAATTGCCTTGTACGAGCGTACTGGAATCAGATACCCGAGCAGCAGATCTCACTTCGTCATGTACCATGAACGAGGCACTGCGGCGATTTGCAAAGTACCCTGGATGGCGTTTGGTCGGAAGCGTCTGAGACAGAGACCTTGTAAGATTGGTGGGTCGGCCGTATTGCTTTCCTATGATTATATTCGACGATGCTGCAAGCTCTGTAGGCTTTGCAGAATCATAAGACTCGTCCTTGACCTCTTGTGCTTCGTTACCACTCTCGGTCGTGGAGCCTGCCAAAGGAGCCACCACATCGTTGACGCCTGCATTAGCCGCTTTCTCGACTGACTGGCTCGGCGAACGGCTGTCCACAGTGGTTTGGCTACTACAGAAACTGCTTTGGCTCGTCTGAATATGCTGCAGGCTACTGTCAAAGGTACAGAGGCTTGAAGAAGGCGCAATATTCGGATATTGATTCGAGTAGAAGTTCGAGATCACCTCGTGTGGCAGCAACGGCCTTGACTTTCGACGTGTTATCTGACGCCGATTCTGGAACCATATCTGGTAATAGCTAACGTTAGCTTGGCTCGGTGCTACAACCACTAGGTGGGTCCAGGTTCCTGCTTGCACGGACCTGCACCTCCTTCTCTCCAAGAGAAACACGGTTCACAATATCAATTCTAGCCGCTTTGTCCGGTTTGGGATTTCGCTCGTACTCTGCTTCAAGAATAGCATGGTCTTCGGGGCTGCAATATCAGTTAGTAGAAACACAGGTGTTCGGTCTTGGTTTGCATAGTCAGTACCTTGTTCGACGACGTCTCTGGCGTACAACATGATGACCATCGAACACTGGAGCTGTCTGCTGGCTCGGTGACTCTTGGGAGCGGACAAGCGAACCAAAGTCGCCTTCTGGGCCGTCTGAGTTGTTCGTTGTTGTGTCCTGCGATGAAGACGACGGTGGAGATTCTCTTGAGCTTCCCATTCTAGCTAAAGGTAGACAAACAATACATTTGGATCAACCATGCATAGCATCACCAATTAATAATGCTGGCCATGAAGGACTATGATATATGGGAGTTGTATCGAGGGCGCGTCGCGTTTTGGTGCTACCAACACCATCGGGCTCGGCTCTTCCCGCTCCGCAATTGACGCAATATCGCCCTTGCATGGGCGTAATGTTGATGATCTGGTGCTCGAGGATTGAGGCTATGCCAGGTCGTTCGTCAGCTCTTCATCTTTTCATGGCCTTCAAGAGACCGTTGATCGTACAACCAAGGCGCATGATGGCACGGATAACGCATGAAGAACGCACTGCAACAGAACGCCGGGAGGCTAGTATACATGCCGTGACAATAGCTAAAGTCGACCAGATCCTTCCTAACATTCGACTGCTACGGCTCAAGCCCCAAAGATCAACCGAAGATGAGGCTACGGTGAAGGCGAGGAACGGTTCCAGCAGACAACGAACCTTACTAATAGTATCTCTATAGTACAGTTCCTTCCAGGACAATGGCTCGATGTACACATTCCAATGATACCGCAGGCGGGTGGCTTCACCATAACTTCGACGCCCGAAGACCTGAAGAGGGAAGGATATCTCGAGCTTGCCATTCAGCGATCCCCCAATAATCCGCCGGCCGCATGGCTCTGGCAAAAGCAAGACAAGATTGAGGGTTCCGAGTTGCTTATAAGAGCCGGAGGCAATTTTGTCTGGCCCCCTCCTGGTATTGATATCAATACTATCCAAAATTTGGTCTTCGTGGCTGGTGGTGTCGGCATCAAGTAAGCCTTTCCGTCAGATCCAATCATAACATATTCCATACTCATCTAAAAACAGCCCTTTGATATCCATACTATCTCACTTACATCAACACCCACTGCAAATGCCGCCATCAATCAGGTTGATCTACAGTGCCCGAAAAGGGACATCTGGCAGCCTTAGCTCCATCCTCTTCCTTGACCGAATACGCAAGCTGTTCGCTCGGAAAAATGTCTCATCGGATCGATCGCTAGAACTCTTCTGCACGTATTCCACGTTGACTGAGCCTCAAAATCAATGGGAGCGCAACAAGAGCTCTGATTCATATTTCATGCGTCCTCAAAGGATCTGGTTCAGACGCTTTTCTGAAGAAGACTTGCTCAACGCAATTGGGCCTGTAGAGAAGAGGGGTGGCACAGTAGCCTATATATGCGGACCGCCGACCATGACCGATTGGGCGGTTGCCAAGCTCAAAGGAGCGGAGGGTATGCTTGAACAGAGAGTGCTTTGTGAGAAATGGTGGTAAACACCTTTCTGGACAATTCCACTCGGCCACTCCGGCCAACTCACAGATGCATTTGGGCGCATCCAACAACGTGTATCTGACAGCTCACCCGAAGTGAATAAGGCATTACAATCAGTTCATGATCTCTCTATCGTGGCTATGAAGCCAATGGCCTACGGCAGGTCCATAGGTGTCAACCAGATGTCGTTGGTATGCAACAAGACTGATCTGTGGCTTTGAAGCTTTTCCGGTCTAGATACCTTCGCCACCAGCAAAACCATTTTCCCGCCTCTCCTACCTTGTCTATCCTACCTCTTGATTCATCTACCGATAATACAAGATCTTCCGCTTCTACCATCCCTCTCTCCCAACCCTAGGATCGTCCACGCAGTGCTAGTTATTCATTTTCATGCGGATAAGAAAGAACAATTTCGGAGCAACTAACAGCGGCAGGCGGCCTTTGCAGTCATGGTTTCTTCTTGGGATGTAAAATTCAGTTGGTCCTGATGAAGCTCGAGTCCTTGGGGGACTGAATTAGTCCGATATAGTGGATAGTTCAAGCGTACTGTAGTGAAATGAGATTACGAAGCGCCTGAATCTGATGGTAATGTGTCAAAAGGATCTTGATGGATACCGTATCTCAACACCATGATAGACGAGGTTGATTCATTGGGCCCAGCATTAGTCAGTGAGTAGCCTTGATGTGGAACATGATAGGATTCATTGGATATTCGCATCATGTGCTCCTTCAGTATGAACATTGCCAAAGGTGAATGTCCGAGAAAGAAGAAAGCCCCCCGTTCCCATTGTAGCCAACCAAGCGCCCAAAGAATGATTTCCAGCACATCATGCATCGCTAAGCAAGAAAAAAGCCATAGAAGGCATCATAATCTGAGAGAGCCAGCACTCTCCTCCCCCAATTCCACGAAAATTGGTATCAGACCGCCATGCAAGAGGCCACCGAAAGCACGCCGAAACTTGTCTATGTACCGTCGTAGCAGCCAAAACATTTCATAAGAGCGGACCGTTCGTTAGAGCATCACGACCTGGATCGACTCGCAGAAAGATGGTTCGCACTCCCGACCCTCCCACTCGTCTTTCGTACTCCCTTCTTCATCTCTCGGCTTTCAGCACTCCTCCTGACCGAACTGCCTCTGATCTTCCCAATGCCAAGTGTCCCGCTTCCGCTCCCACTCTTCACACTCCCCGGAGTCTTGGGTCTAGGAAGTCGCTCCGAAGCTAGCTCATCATGATGTGTCCAATTCTCGACATCAGATGTCAATTCTTGCAGCGCTTCATCATCGCCGGTGGTGGTTAGTTTTGTGCTTGTAGTAGTCGTTGTGGTGTAGCTGACGGCACGCTTCTTGTCGCTACTCATTGGTGAATGTGAGCTTGTCCGCCGATTGAGCACTCGAAGCTCCCACTCCTCACTGTTCTCGCCAGGGTTCTGACTTTCGCTTTTTCGATGGCTCCGCATCTCGACAATTTCATTGTCTGGCTCTTCCGCAACACTAATGTTGCCGTTAAATGCGGCAGATGTGGCACGCGAATAGGGATGATGTCGAGAGTCCATTCTATTGGTCTTTCTTGGCTGGCCTGGTGTTGGGGCTGGTAGGTTTTCATCCATAGCATTGGATGACGCTGCGGTTTCGTTGTGATTGATTTCACCCAGAGCAGATCGCTTCCCTGATTGACTTGGGTTTGGCGGTGTTGCAGTCTGACCGATGCTTGCTTGGCTGCGACGGATCAACTTTGTTGGCGTAGATGGTAAAGCAGCAGCCAGCTTGTCTTTCAAGATGTCCTCCCACCACCATTCGCGGAACGTCCCTTGATTGATGTGCAACCAATGTTGCTGCGGACCCACAACCATCCCCGGGCGCATAAAGCGCATGTAAGCAATGATCTCGTTCGCAACGAAGCCGTAGCGGTATATGAGGTAAGCCCCAATCAAGCAACCTGTGCGACCCAGTCCGGCCTTGCAATGAACAGCGATTGCCTTGTTCTTAACCGTAATCATCTCATGAGCTAGCCTGATGAATTTCTTCACCATATGTAGTGGAGGACAAGTCCCATCGTCGAATATCATATCAAGATGATTGATGCCTAGCGCAGTAAAGTATGTTGGTGAATAAAGTTCGGAGTTCAAGCGTACAACTAGTCCAACGTTACGCTTGGAAAAATGCGAGAGAACATTTCTAAAAGGACCCGGTATGTTGGATTTCTTGACAGCGGCATAGTTGGTAGGCAGCGTAGCATATTGCGGCGAGGTCATTGGAATGGGAGCTATCGGCTGATGTTGAGGGGATGCAAGCGCGATGAAGTTTGGAGTAAGCCAATTGAAGTCTCCCTGATCCACTCTTTCGTATCTCTCATATCTAACATATGTCAACAATCGTATCAGAGTGAGAACTAGGATGACTCACTCATCGAGGCTAAAGTCATTGTAATCCACAAGCCCATTTTCCTTGGCCTTCCAGACTCCGTAAACCACGTCTTGTACTGTAAGACCAAAGTCTGCCTGGCTATAACCAGCATCGCGAAAAGGCATCAATGGAGGTTCTGCCTGAGCGATTGGTGCAAGGGCCAGATGAGGTGCCCAATTTTGTATGATGACAAAGTAGCATGCCAGTAAGCACGCCGCATTTGCCCGGCTCCTTGAGTCTGGCTTGCTCCAAAAAACGATCCCTCTCTCTTCGTTCTTTGGATCGCCCAATATTTCATGCAGTGCGACAGCGAACCGATATAGATGGCCAATATGTAACGGTCCAAAGTCTGCATGAAAGCGGTTATAAAGTAGGTGGTCGTCGACCGTGAAGTATAAGGGAGGATGGACCTTTGGACCTGTTATGACGGGTGCTGGGCGAAGCGGGGATTTTGATGTACGCTTCGATGGCGTTTTCTGTGGTGTAGATGGATAGGGAAATGGAGTATGTTCATTGGGAGGATGAGTATATGAAGCAAGGTAGAGTCGGTCTGCGAATAGGTATTAGAATACAATGCTGAAGTCGAGGATAACCGCAGAAGCCATTAAGCCAATAAGCCATGTCAATAGACGGTGACCGCTACCCACTTTGTATGTATTCGATTACCTGGCCGTAGCTTTCCGAGATCAATCAGTTTTGTCATCAACACTCACACGGAGCGTACTTACCTTGTGGTAGCGTTATGGACAAGCGGGGTCCCTGTAGCCCCATGGACAGGCCGGGATCCAGCAGCATTGTGAACCGGCGGGCGTCCAGCCACTGGGGCAGACATATTTGGCAGTCGCACTCAACCTGGTCGCAGGACTTTGCTTTCGCACCTACACGGTGGCTCCTGCTGGGATAGAGGAGGCGTATGGGAGCTCCAAGTTGTGGGAGGAACAAACTGATTGTTGATACAGAGAAGATCTTCTGTATACCCGATAATTTTGGCCACAGAACTCGATAATTCCTTATGGTGTCGTGTCGCCTACCCTAATACTATATAATAATGGAAGCCGGAATGTAAGAAGTGGAAGATGCTGCTGCGGGAGAAGGAATACGTAACTGTTGATGTGATGTCAATCGATGGCAAGAGCGATTGGGCATCGCGAATTAGCGCTAGTGCAACAATCTAGTGTGCGGGTATCACATGGCAACGATTGAGCTGGACTAGCCCTACGACGTCTTTTCCGCTGGGTCCGTCCGCTCGCTTCATAGTAGCGGGAGAAGTAACCAATGAAATCAGACCTTAGTCTAGCTAGAATAAGGTTAGGCTTGGTGTGCTAGATCCTTAGCTCCAGATTCATATCTGGTCGAGATACACACTCGAATGAACAGAACTCCGCCGAGTCCATTGTTTGGATGGGGAATCACTCAACTGATGCAGATTTCCCCTGCACTCTGTAAGCCAGGGAGATGGTCGTAAGCCCCAAAGATGCTGATCAGTCTTAGGACCATCAGTATCCCATTCCCCACATATCGGCTTGCATCTTCCGCCCTCCGAGCTCTCAGTGTAGATGCCGAATTGTCACCACTCGTTCGGCGCACTTTCTCTCTCGCACCGCCTGATTCCGCGAATGGTGAAGTTCTCAATGGGTTGGCCGATGTAGATGGTGCAGCTCAATTCTACAGTCCAGCACCTTCTGCAACAGTGTCAAATGAGGCGCCAGCCTCCGAGAGGTGGACTGTTCTGCGTACAGAATACAAGGCGACAACAAATCGAATGCTCAGGGTAGCTGTCAATGGCTTCATGGAGAGTATGGGGGTCGTATTGGGCGTCATGGAAGAGCTGGATATAGATGTCCTTGCAGAGGGGGCTACTTGAACATGTCTTGATCACGGGGCACATTGCAACCCAGAAGGATCTTGTCCTTCTTGAGTGGGAGTAAATTCAAGACCAAGAAATACTGGCAAACATCCCACAATTGGTGGTTGGTCAATCATTCAACAAAGTATGAGCAGCGTAACGAGCGCTCGCGACTAACGCTTTTCAAGATCGATAAGTAGACAGTTCATGTTAATGTGGGTATCATCTTCGATGGGTGAATGTACTCTATGTTCAATAAATACTACTCTTAAGGTAGAGGGATGTAGTCCGAGCGCTGGTCCAATAGAGGTAGGCGCTGCTTATAACCAAGTCCCTCTACTCCGCTCTTTTTGAGCTGCGAAATTCGATATTCTCTTTTCGTAGGCGGGGAGTCCCGAGTAGCATCCATCAGTGCTGGCTTTTTCTTGGGCTTCGGCAGGCTTTTGGTTCTGTTTGCCGCCACGCGAACTTTAGATAAAGCTGTCTGGTCAATGTAGCGCTCTGTATCGAAGCGCGTAAAGTGTTTGGATATTAGCTCCTCCCTTTTCCTACTCACTTCACGTATTACTCTGCCAGAATATCGGTGCAAGTGTTCTTGTTCCGATGGTGCGGTATCAAGTGCAGGCCCAGGTATAGGAGTCTCAAGCTGCTCTCCAGAGCCAGTCACAATCTCCGCCTGTGACAACGGCGATGTATCCTGGGTATATGCAGGTTTAACGGGCATTCTTGGGGCTTCTGTCTCACTTTCCGCTCCATCCTCCCTTGTGCTTTGCTGTCCGATCCAAGCATTCCAAGCGCCAAGCTCTTGGTGGTGCACCGAATCCTTTGAATCGCTTTTAGCTAGGTTTTCCTCCACAACCATATCAACCTCTTCCGAAAATGACGGCCCGAGAATGATCCTATTCCGCACGGATTTTGGAAGTCGCTGCATCGTGGCTGAAGGTAGCTTTGCTGCATGTTTCCGAATGCGTAGATCACGATGCACCTTACGTTCAGGTTGCCGTCGACTTCTAGCTTCCATCTCCTGGGCTGTGACACCCGTGATGTCATCTGGTGGTTGCTGACTAGATTTGGCCGAGTCCAAATTGTCGTTATGGTTTACGTTTTTACCATGCCGCGGGAGCTGCTCTAGAGCATCCTTTCGTTCTCCAGATTTGTTCATCCAATCATCAATATGCGATTGCACTCGGCCGAACCTTGCAAGCGAGACACTTGATGCGTCTACCTCCAAGCCTGCTTGTTCAACTTTCCGTATAAGCTTTTTTGCAGGTCTGCCCCAAAGCTTTGCTACCTCTTGGCCGATGGCCGATCCTACTGAGAACGGATCGCCTCGAGCTTGCCCTTCTACTCCACGGCGATCTCTAGGGTTGGGAACCAGGGTAGCAACGTGTTGATGAGAAGGCATAGTACTCACGGCTTCCATGAAGTCTTCCAAAGTCTCTGATTTGACCTCATGGGACGGCGTAACCGTGCTCTTTGTGGCCTTAGACCCTGTCCTTGTGTGCTTATGTGATAATCCAAGGTGCATATTTGCATTGAGGCTTTGTGGTCTGCTCCAACTCACTTCATTGGTAGGATCAACGGCCTTGATTCCTTCCTCAATGCACCACGTCATATACGGCGCATCTAATTTAGTGGTCAAGACAAGTTCGTCAAGCACATTGAAAGCCGGCAAACCCTGCCCCAACAAATTCGGCGCAAGATACCGCACCTTGCTCGCTTGCAGATCTGTCTCCAAGAACGTAGACTACGGTGGACTGTCAGTGTGTCCAGATGGCTGATGGAGACTGTATCGCGCTCACCTCTAGACTCATGCCTTGCTCAGAGAGCATGCCGAAATGATTTTCGATGACCATACAACTAGGCTGCGATGATAAGTCCATTTCATCCACTGGCGCGTCAGGCATTGCGTCCATGTTGGTAGGTAAAGAGCCAAATCTCAGAGACATAGATGTAGGATTCGTCGACGGAACATTTTCGGGCGTAGCCTCGCCCGTCGATCCTAATGTCTGGGGTGATCTGTAGACATAGAACTTCACTGCATCCCCAGATTTCGCAAGTTCCCCAAAGACTTGCACTTTCTGTGACTCAACACCCTGATCTTCCCAGTACGATGGTCCGAACGCTTCTTGGCTTATGTGGTAATCGGAATCTGGGTCCAGGGCCAGTAGTCCTTGCTTCTCGCCCCAGCCTCCTCCTCCACTCAGTACTTTATGCAAACGACAACCAGCCAAGACGGCTTGTTGTATCTCGTGTGTTCCGGTGCCCCCAAAGGCATTGTCGGGCTGACTTGGGGAAGGATAGTTTGGAGGGCGTACAAGTGCCCAAATACCAGCCTGTTCAGCTGGAATTAGACCATCCTTGATTGCCACTGATATCGCCTTCTCCAGTTCTTCTGAGGCAGGCGCGCCTTCATTCGACGTGTGATCTACGAGTATCCTACGTATGATGTTGCCAGTGGCAGCTGTAATAGTACGAGTAGGCGTGACTGGCGTAAGAAAGGAATGCAAAGACTGGTCAAGTCTCGTACTCTGATCTGAGAATAGATCTGTCAGGTGCAAAGTCTGCCGGGAAAGGTTGACCTTCTGAATACACGACAAGGCGCGTAACGACCCTGTACTTTCCTGAGACCTCCAGCGTTGGGCGATCAGTGTGGAAGTTTGACCGGTTTTGAAGAGGGTGTTGGCCACAGGTAGCTGCAGTACCCGCGATACGAGAGGCTGGGTTCTTTCCTTGCCATGAGAAATCGTAGGGACAGGAATAGCAGTTGGGGGAAAAGCGAACGACAGCGTACAACGTTGCTGGATAGTCATTGTCTCCGAGTCTTTGGACGCTGCAGGGGTAGACCAGAGGTTGGGGGCGGCAGAATTAGAATCAAGCACTATGAAGGACATCCCTTCAGATCCGTCTTCGATCTGCATTCCTGGGCACACAAGTTCTGCCGAAGTCTGACCATCTGTTCCCTCGGCTGATCTGCCAAACGGAGGGTAAGGTATTCGATCAACCACGGCAGCCAAAACATCGATATTCTGGCCGTTCTCGTGCACAGTGAAGATTTGTTGTAGTAAATTGGGTAAGAAATCTGGAGTTTCGTTCAATAATCCGATGTGAGCTGGAGTCAAAAGAATTGCCAGCAGAGGGATCCTGCCCAATGGTATCGAGGTTTTCTGGATCTGGGAAGTACTGATACTCGATGACTGTGATAGTCAGGTATAGTTCTAACCACAGAACTTAGCACATAGATATAGGTAGCAACGACACCTACAATAGTCGAGGCAGATGATGATAGTACGGACCAGCAGCTTGATCGCAAAGCTTGATCATCATGCTGATTTGCCACAGCGCGTTGTTGTACACTTGCAGAGAAAGCACGAATATGACTCCGGACACCCAGGGCCCAGCCTGTGGGCGTTCTCCCTCTCGACCGAGTAGATGGTCTACATGAGTGTTTTAGAATGCCCCGGCAGAGGCTATTAGGCTGCGAAATCATATCGGATGCATTCTGCAAATGCTCAAGATTTCCTCACATGGCGCTCAATTCCCTAATCCGAACCGAGCTGGCTCACATCTCTATGCCAAATCACCTCAATTGATATATCATTTTCAGTACCAGCACAAGAGTGAAGCTGAATTGCAAATTCTATAGTCCAAAGACAGATCAGTAGGTACTCCAAGATCAGGACGGGATAGGTTCCGCCCGCTGAGCGCTAAGATAGTAAAGTACTAGTCTCTACGCTTTCAAGTTAGCGCCTTTCATTCTGAACGCTGCCCATTTTCTTATCACGAAAGTCTTGGATTGAGCCTTTGCTCCAAATCCCACCATTATGCCACCTGGTACTATTCACAAATCTGGGGTGCCCTTCGAGGATTGAAGTATACCTTCACACAACTGTGACGAGGCCGGCGTGATCAGCTACCGTGAGCAGGAAGCTGAGAGCCGCGACAACTACAGATCTCTGTCCTTTCGGGAGGAGATGAAGAGTATCTAAAGAGGCTCATTAATCAAGAAAGCGTGAGGACCTATCAAGACTCTTCACAGCGAACAGTTCATGGACAACGCAAACAGATCTAGGAGTGCTGCATTGGACGACAGCCGCATGCTTACGAAATTTGCAAGCAGCAGTCCGTGCTGTGGGACGCCGATGTGATCGAACTGATCGCAGCGACTTGGCAACATTGCACCAATCATTTCAGCCCCAAAGGCTGATGGCTTGCCCCTCACGACCTATCTTTCGCCAAAGGAGAAAAGGTGTGGGGGGGAAACGCAGGAATTGCATAGTAGCTGTTGGTTGTAGGAAATTGCCTTAAGCACCGAGTCATCCCTTCATCATGCACAATTAAATTGGATCGCTGCCTTTGTCCCTTTCGCTCTTCATGCTTGTTTCAAATTCCACTTTAATCGATGCCAAGGCTTTCATTTCACTCCTCATGACCAACAACGAACCACGTTCATCCAATAGCTCCCAACCACAACGCTCTTTACACCTCCTTCGTCTGTATCAGGCTCAATACTGGCAGAATCTTCCTGTTCAGTATTGTTGCCGTCCATTCATTTACCAGTCATTGCTTTCGACAGTCGCTTTGTACACTCCTTCAACTGTATGTATGCTTCGCACTGTCCTTTGACTACGCTTGCTTGCTTGGGTTCCAATCTGCTGAATCGCATAGAACTTACTGAAGTACAGATTATCCTTCGCCTTGACGGCGAATTTCTAATATCTACCAGCATCATCTTCCTCGACTCCCAACTTTAGCCTGACCCTCATACACTCCTTTTCAACCTCCAAGTTCTCGGCTACCCAGAAACCACAATAATCAATTACCATACATATACTTTCTCCATGTTACTTTAGCCTGGCGATGATAACCTCGCACTGTGCACAAGCACATAGCCAGCAGCAATGGCTGAAGTCCTACCTTCGCATTCGCACATGAGCATGGACATAACAGACAATGCCTCACCTACACCTCTCCCTAATCCTCCTTTTGTATTCCCAATGCCGGCCCGGGCAACCGCTGAAGCGAGCAGTCATACAAAGACACCGTCCGTAACGGACCCGACTGGTTCTCGACGCTCTGCTCCTCGATCCAGACCTCATCGACTGTCTCTGAACTCTCTCCCAGTTTTCGACTCTAGTCCTGCATCCTCGAATCCTTTCAATGCTTCTCCGAGCCCGCCACGATCTCCAATAAGACGGACTCCCCCGGCTTGCCAATCCGTTGGCCACAAGAGGAATGGAAGTGAGTTTGTTGGAGGTGACATTACAAATGGCGGCCCCTTGCTTGTCAGCACAAGTCCAACCAAGAGTGAATCATCAAGCGGACACCGAAGGAATGGAAGCGAATTTGGTGGTGGAGATACAACCAACGGTGGCGCCATGGCCGGCACTGCGATCCCTGCAATGACAGAAAGCATATCGCATTCGTCAGCGAATACTCGACTCGGACCTCCTACAACAAGACGTGGTCATGCACACCGACGCTCCGGTGCAGTCTCAAGTCACGATCTCTCAATGATATTGAAGCCTCCAGGAGAAGAAAAGGCCGGTAGCGCACCTACTACCCCCTCGGATCCGATTTTCCAGCGCACACGGGCACCCGAACTCGATAGGTCTACATCGCAGCCTATACTGTCTACTGCTACTCATGAACCAGGCAATACACCAACGGGTCAGGAAGACCTAAGCGTTGGTGGTCAGCCGCGTCCACGAGCTCGGTTTGCCGATTCTGTTGAGTACATTCCGCGACCACTGTCTACAATTTCTTCAGAGACGTCGAGCAGCATGTCAACGGTTCGTGCCAACCACTCAGTTGCCAACAGCATCTCGTCCGTCGTAAGCGCCCATACTCCAAGCTTTTCATCTACTACCAACAAACCCTTCTGTCGCGGCCAGGATTTACAGTATTCAAGCCAGGATCAATCAAGGTCCCGGCCAAGGACCGCTGAACTTTCATCTCGCCCCTCGTCTGGGGACTGGGAACGGATCTCGACAGACACAGAGACAACGCTCAAGCGGCCTTCAACGGCACCTTCAGGAGATTCTTCATACATAGGGGCGGAGAAGTCAGAAATCGTGTCGTCTCCCGAGTTTTCGACTCCCATCTGGGGCACTGATAGTAAACTCTTCTCTCCGCCTGCTCAACCTGTCTCTGGTCTACTTGGAGGCTTGAATACTCAATTATCAAGACGGCGGCCCACTACGCCTACTGTGAGACCTAGAACATCTCCGGAGCCCAAAGTCACAAAACGGCAACGAAAAGGAAGATCTTGGGTGGGACTTTTGTCTCGTAAGGCAAGGCAGCAGGACTTCAAAGAGGAGCTGGAGCGTCAATCATCCTCGTCCCTTTCACGTCATCCTGCTTCAGTGGCGGAATTATCTCTTGAGGACATCAATTTTGACGAAGATACCACGTACATCATCGAGGGTACAAATCCCTCTACCTCGAATACCTTAGGCATACAGGACGATTACGCAACGTGGAAGCTCCGGGAGTCAAGCTCGCTCTCCGAGATCGATAATTCGGCGTCTATACTAGATATGGATAAAGCTTTGGGAGCATTGGATGCTCCGAGCCTGGGACCGTCCTTCGAAGATGTAGCTGGAGGAGTAGGGCCTTCGGTCGGTAAACGCCCAATGCATAGCAGTGGGGCCACAGGAAGCTTTGCAGGTCCAGGCATGCATTACCATCGTCGGGCTGAGAGCGCTCCAGAGATGGAAGCCATTGACCATTCTAGGTTCGGCTTCCCACGACTGGGAAGCAATCCGGCCATGGCAATTGAGGAAGAGGAAGAAGAGGAGGATGAAGAGGACGAGGGTAGACCTCTTTCTGGCCAGGCTAACTCGGTAGTCCAAGTAGACCAATTTGATACCCACGAAGATCAAGTTCTTGGACTGGCCGTTAACATCGTGGAAGGGAACACCGGGTTTGAACAGCCAATGCGGCGATCCCAACAGCGGCCAGTTAAAGACCTGAGCCAAAATAGTGCGTATTTACGTGCAGAGACCCCTGAACAAGAGCATCAGGTGGAGCTTAGCCACGTTGAGATCGTTCGTGCAGACGAAGAACCTCGCTTCTCCGTGATCACAAAATCTTCAGATGAATCAACCATTACACCTACGCTGTCTCACAACCCTCTAGACTTCAGCGCCGAGTCTACGCCTAGTGATTTTGCTGTCCCAACGCCAGCCTTGACTTACGGGACATCCGAAACACCATCTGCTATATCCTCTCCCGACTTTACCAGGACGTCTTTCGATCACCCTCGGATGCATACCGCGACCTCCTCAATTACAGACAGGGCGACCTTAAGCTCATCACGAGCCGGCGATCATGGGCTGGGTTTGCACAGCTCGGTTGATGATGTCCCGTCACTCACCAGCAGTGCATCCACGATGAGCGCTCACCCAACCCGTTTCTCTAGCAGCGCAAACTCCGCGGCAGATCGCTCCATGTCCGTTTCGGCTGCCGTTCCTGCCCGCACAAGACCGGTCTCAGCTCATAAGCGATTGAGTCTCGCAAGCCTCTCCAAGTTAACGGGAGGCTCACATAATAGGAGCAAATTAAACATCGAGGAAAGTGCACCCGTGGAAGAGGTGGAGCGTAACCAAAAGAAGAAGGGAAATCGTATCAGTCGGCTGATGAGGTTTTGGAAGTCGAAAGAGAAGCTCTCGTCTTCGTGAGCAGGCACGATGGTTATGCAAGTATCGCAGATATGATTTTCGGCGTTTGAGTGATGGGTTGGTTGAGCGTCACAACAAGGTAACGGTCACAATGTAAGAATGCTTACGCGGACATTTTACGGAGTCACTGGTTACTGTTTCATCCCTGGTATCTCGATTCCAGCAGGCCCGGTCGTGGGCATTGAACGAAAGATTCTCGACTCCATTGGCTCATCGGAGCACACAGTCAGGTCGCACGCTCCCAACTCCAAAGACGACAAATCAGTATTAGGCTTCCTGGCCTTGACACCTGAGCTCTATGGCCAGGCAGCCTTTTCATCAACATGTCGATCTCCATCACCATGTTCACCGATAATTCATTATAAGACGTCACTTTTTCCCAGAGATGCACTTTAGCTTAGCACGGACGAGAGACGTTGCTCGATTTACAAGTACTTCCTTCCGCATGTACCAGAATGTGGCGGTTCGCTGTGAAAGCTTGAGCTCTTTGCATTGAACGGACTGGGAGGAACATGTTAGCGAAGACAGACATACCACATAGAATAGCTTTGAGCAACAGGTAGCATTACAATTCAATTATTTATGAGTCACGTTATGCTGCCTCTGCTGAGAAGGACTCGTATTTCCACTGACTGTTTTGGGTTGTAGGGAAGGGTGGGGGAGCTTGATGGTGGAAGGGATGGGATTACATGTGATAATGTGAGTGAATAACACTGTTACGAAAGAGACCACGCTGCACCTGTGCGTAATTGGGGGTTGTGGATCTCAGAATGGGTAGGCTATGGAATCCGCGGTGTCGAGTGTAGGTGGCTGATGTTGGTGATAGAATCGCTTTTCTCAAATTCAAGGAAGACGATCCATGGATTGGCAAGGTATAGATGAAAGTAGATGATGAATGAGGAGGACTTTCTCTACTTCAGAAGCATGAGATAGATAACTACCAACTCTATTCATCTGTAGATGCTGTAGCTCTAGCTCTAGCTAGTGTATGTGACAAGCTATTTGAGATATTGGTACAGGCTATGCGTAGTTCATATCGTGTCGTCTTATCATTATGCATTAGGACCGTACGTTCCCCAGTGGTGTATTAGATTAGTCCAGCGGCGAGGCACCGATGGTCTTCGGCATGGTTATCGGACTGGGAGATACGCTGCCGTCTTCACTGGGACCCAACCCGCTATCGATACCACTGGCCCCATCAAGAGCGTCCATCGGATCGGGATTGATATCCCACTCTTCTTCAACCTCGTCTGCACCACTTTCACTGCCATCATCTCCGGCATCCGCTTCCGCGTCATCCTCTTCAATGTCGTCGTCTGCCAATCTCCCAGCGGCCCTCCTCCTAACGTCCGCCTTGGTCTCTGAAGTCTTGAAGCCTTTCTGGAATGCTCCACGGGTGTTCCATCTCAGCGCCCTCCTCACACTTTCGAACCATTCGCCACCCGTGCCGGCCTCCCCTACAACAGTGGGGAAAGGATAACGCCCCGCCTCAACCCTAACTTCGTCACCCCTACGCAGCTCGACGCGTCCTTTGCCATCAAAGCTGGCGTACGCAGTACTTCGGCTGCTCCTTGGCACGCAAATGCGGAGACACAATGTATCGCTGAGCACCATGGGCCGGAAGGAAAGAGTGTGCGGACATATAGGCGTCAGAAGTATGCCAGGAATGGAAGGATGGGTGAGAGGTCCGCCGGCGGAGAGGGAGTAGGCGGTGCTGCCGGTGGGTGTGCTGATAATACAACCGTCGGCCTGAATGATGGTAAGTAGGTGGGTATCTCCATAAAGCTCGAGGTTGGACACGTAGGGAGAGGGTCCACGATCAATGACCAGCTCATTGAGAACCTCAAATTGAGTGTCCTCTATCAGATTGGGGTTGGGGACGTTCCTGTCCTTCGAGGCGTTTGAAATGCTACTTTTTCTAGAGTGAGTGGAGTGGTGATGGCTGGCACGGTACACGGTACACGTAAATCGCATTCGCATGTTGACACGCATGCCGGATCCCTCCATGATGCGGTCAAGAGTAGGCTTGTAGGTGCCGAAGGGGAAATTGGTGAGGAAGCCGAGAGATCCGAGGGAGAAGGATAGGATCGGCGGAACAATGCGCTGAAAGAGCCAGGAGGTAAACAGGACAGTGCCATCACCGCCGAGGGTAAGGACCAAGTCAAATATCTCGGGCGAGTTCCGGCACAGATCTGGCGTCCAGTAGCGGAGCATGTGCTCGTAGCATGGGTTGGAAGCTAATAGACCTTGGGCATCGAACCGTTCTGAAACACGGAGCTTGGCATCGACATACACCGTGACGCCCAGATCGGAGTTGTATCGCGGCGTCTTGAGTAGAAATTCCGCCAGTTCGCGTGTAAGATAAACCAGGTCGTTGTCTCGAGCCTTCGTCACAATCATGATAGTGCGAACAGCGCATCTGATAGGTCGGCGTTGCAGCTGCTTTGAGATCTCACGGACACTGGTTGCAGTCTGCATGAGGCGTGAGGGAGACATGCCGTCGTCCTCTGCTGAAATTTCTTCCAAGACTCGTTCAATGTTGACTGCGTCATCGAAGCGTTGGTGGAAGAAGCAGGGTGACTCTGCGAAACGAGTTGCAAAGGATGCTCGCGGATTGTTACCGAGACTGGCCATAGAAGCGGAGAGGCTCCGTCCAGACACCCCGTCCTGTTTTGGTAATTCTGATGATTTTCGAGCGGCCGAGAGTATGAGCATGTGATGTTGTGTAAGACCCATAGCCAGATTTCCTTTACGATGACCTGAGAACGAATTGGACGCTTGAAGAGAAGGGTTTAACGCCGCAGTGCTTGATGACGATGCGGCCTCTATCGGCGACTGGCCGGCTTGGGCTGAAGCGTTTGGTATGCTGCTCACAGGCTCCTCTTTCCCCTCCTCAATCACATCTTTGCTCTCCTTTGTGTTCAATGGAATGCGCCCAGATTGATCGTCGGGCAGTGGGGCGCCGCCGAGTGGTAAGCTGTGCTTTGATCCTGACTTTAGATCCAATTGGGCCAGAGCCTCCGAGGCACGACGCTCCTGCCCAAATTGATCATGTGTCAGAGCTAACTGGGCCTGAGGCCTCACCATGTGTTCCTCGTACATGACAGGTGTTTGATTTATGTCTGATGCGCTCGGCTTCGATTCAGCATTTATGGGTTTTTGCATTTTGTCAGGACCGTTAGTGAGGCCAACACTGTAATACTGGAAGAGAAAGTCGCCGAAGTAGCCCCTCAGCTTCGAACGTTAGGAAGCCAGCAGATGGAGTAGCAAAGCGGCGGTCTATACTCATCTGTGAAGGCAATGCATAGTAGTCACCAAGAGGTTTGTTTACGCATTTGTTCCCTAAGGAATGGCGATGCGTTGCGCCGCGGCTGCGGCAAGCAAGTGTATGGGCGACATGGGCTTTAGATTTGTATCAGCTTTCGGCATGGATATTTTCTAACTCCGCTCCGAAACCCCAACCGAGAGGTCCAGATGAGTGGCGGCTCCCTCACGGAAACGATCGGAGGCTTATAAGGAATTGAGAGCTGCGGGCATTGAGGATTAGCGCGTGCTTCGGTATATTAGCGTCTTGGCTGTGGAGAGTCTGCATAAGCGCAATGCACAATGCACGATACATGCACATTGATCTTTCAACACATGGGGCTTACCGGATCACAGACACGGCAGTTGAGTGGACGTTATAGAGGCACGATACGTGCCAGAGCACCGGATCAGAGACTTCTGGCGAATGGCATTGAAGCACACAGTCGATTCCAGGCGCGCCGTTGGGGCTGCGAGAGCTCTGGGGAGACGCCGATAGACTGCACTTGTCGTTGGTCAGCAGGGTCACGACTAAAGCTGAGTGTTCGGTTGGCCTTGTGCATTAGGAGACCAGGCATTGAGAAGCTGCTTTGTCACGAGCTCGCCTCCTTTTTTCATATCTCGAGATGTTGGTCGGAGATAGTACCTCCGTTAAGATGTCCCGTGAACTTGGTAGTCCGTCTGAGTAAGACTTCAACAAACACACACTTCACCGTCGCATTGGCTGTACGCCATCGTCCACTCGGCGTTCTGTGCGGAATCGATATTATGGTTGACATTCACTCTTGATATCTCGGATTCTGATGTCAACCCGGCCTCTGCTTCCATTCCCGCTCCTTCATGACCTTCCCCTGCACGGCATCTCTCAATATGCGTTCTAGCCTTATCTCGTCTTTGGAGTCCATGCAGACGTCTTCCTGGTCGCTATCGTCTTGGTCTTGCCCGTGGCAGACCATGAAAGCCGTCCTTTGAGCTTCGTCCCATGTTTCCATGCTGAATTCGCCCTCGCTTTCCACATGTAGTAAATCTCCGAGGGACGAAAAGGCAAAAACATGAATAGACAAAGCAGATCTCAATTCCTGGGGAGAAGGATTGGTTATAATCTTGCCTGTCGCTGCAATGGCGATCAATGTTGCGGTGAAGGTCATTGAGAGTGGTATAGACGTAGACAAGAGAGCCAGAATCGAAGCCTGTAGAAGTGCTGGCAAGACTGGAAGGCTCTAACTTCTGTTAGAGAAATAACATTCCGTAGCCAGACCACGTACGGAGTCAGCCTCAGGCAGGCTCTCAATTGTAGACTCAAGGCCTTGATTAGCGACTATTTGTAGAGTGATTTGGATCAAGGTGCGAGGGTGTGCAGAGACGAGTATGACATGGCGGAGAGTATCATGAATAACCGATTCGAGGTGCCTTTCACGTATGCCTAAGTATACAGGTCAGCCATGTACGCACAGTGCGTACTGAAGATCTGCTACTCACTTCCCAGGCCCGAAGCAGGCCTAACCGCGACGTCGATAGCTGCTTCTTCTGGCAATTCGTCTCTCCGCTGCACCTCGATGGGCCCGTTGACAGCAGCGATGACCATGAAGCCATTGTCCGAGTAGGTTACTGACCCATCTGCGCGATGGAGCGATGAAAGTGTTGTAGTTGCCATGGAATAGGGCATGATATGCTCTGCTTCTGCTCGATGAAGCGCGCTCGCGAAAAACTGCCACAAGAAAACGATCTCATCAGCCACACTGCCAGCCCTATTCTATTCCATTCTGCAGAGTAGAATAGCGTGCAAAGGCCAACTACAGTACCTATTTACGTCGCGTCAACGTCCAGAGAGCGAGTATCCTACCAGCCATCATGCCTTCAGCAACCTCACACACACATCCGGCCTCACAGATCAAGTCTCAAGCCCCTCTGAGCCCCGACCAACTTGACAATCTGCCCCGCCTTATCCCTCGCAAGAAGAAACCTTCTCTGCCTCAAAACCCCCTTCCAACACCTGAGACGCCTACCCTACCACCTCCCCCGGATACTTCGACAATCACCTTTTCTAAACCAACCCGCCGCATCATTGATGCTTCGGATCATGATCTCTTCCTCTCGTCTCGGACTTATACGCTTATTCTCTCCTTCGTTTTCTCCCTTTCCGAATCTGCCGCACAGACAAAAATATCCTCCGTTGATATCTCTTCTGCCCATCCATCCATTCTCAAGATAATCTCCGTCCTCGACTTGATCGAAAAGACCCTCTTTCGTTGCCCACCCACCGACCAGGGCGGCTCACGCTTTGGTAATCCTGCCTTCCGAACATTTGTTGACAATGTTTCCGCTCAAACCTCAGATTGGCATGCGGATCTAGGTCTCCCTTCTCCCTCAATCATAGAAGTCTCAACGTATCTCGAGCACTCCTTGGGCAACCGCGCCCGTATAGATTATGGCTCAGGTCACGAGCTCAACTTCATAATGTGGCTGCTTTGCCTTAATCGGCTTTCTCTTCTACCCGAATCAAGCTTCTCCGCCCTAGCACTTGCCATTTTCCCCCGTTACATTAGGCTCACGCGAAAGGTGCAGAGCACATACTATCTAGAGCCCGCTGGATCTCATGGCGTTTGGGGTCTGGATGACTATCACTTTCTGCCATTCCTTGTCGGCGCATCGCAGCTTTTGCACCATCCATACATACGGCCATTGAGCATACACAATGATCTCGTGTTAGAAGAAGAGGGTGATGACTATCTCTACCTTGATATGGTGCGCTTCACCATGGCTTCGAAGACAGTAAAGGGGTTGAAGTGGACGCAGCCGATGCTCGACGACATATCCGGCACAAAAAGCTGGTTGAAGGTGGAACAAGGCATGCGGAGGATGTTCGTGAAAGAGGTGTTGGGGAAATTGCCCGTCATGCAGCATTTCTTGTTTGGGAGCCTTGTGCCTGCGGCGGAGGGAATGAGTATTGGGGATGACATTTTGGCCCCCGAGAGTGAACTGATGGAAGGCGGGGAGATCCATGTTGGAGAGGATGGAGTGGGCCATGTGCATAGAGATGATGCTTGGGGTGATTGCTGTGGCATCAAGATACCAAGCACTGTCGCTGCAAGTCAAGAGGCGAAGAAGAAGGGAGACAGGGATGGACTGAGGAGGGTGCCGTTTGACTAGGGTCTTGTTCAATCTGTCGCCGGACCAATAAGCCTTATCCTTCGAACGGCTGATCAGCTTGCAAAAATTCCGAGGCTCCATGACAACTTTCTGGCATAAGCACAAATTCGATGAGTGTAAAACAACGGTGGCAATATGTATAAGAGGCTGGGAATGAAGAATGAGTACCAAGAGTTGGCTCTCTTCCGAGGCCTTCTTACGATGTCATGGGAAAGCTACTTTTCGATCCACATAGAGCCTCAGCTTGTCCGATATCTTTGAGCTTGGACCGGTCGAGATGTCAAGTCACTTGCTCGTGCAAGCTGGAGAACAGGCTGCTTTTATAGAAGCTAAGTTACTTGAAGATGTCGGACGAGGACCATCCTGGGTCAGAAAAAAACTTCTCGATTGAGCATTGAGCGCGCGCAACAACTCTTCATTGGAATATCTGATTAGAGGTGCACACAAGTCGTCGATTCATGATATGAGATACCAGTACATCTTAGCCCTGCCCTAGGGCTAGATACCCAAACCGCTTAGGAGCTTGTACCTTATACAGAACTCACGCTAGTGGCTAATATCTACCTTATGAGCTGCATTCAGCCGAACAACGATAACATCGTATCATCCGGCTCTCACCTCAAGACCACCCTTGGAGAGGAGACTTCGATGACAGGAGCAGATCAGGCTTTACCAGGACGGGCGATATATCTCAACCGCCTTTGAACGCTGCGGGCTAAGCGAAAAAGGGCAACAGCGTCTACCTTGAGAGAAAGCACATTCGCATCTATCTAGACCGCCGGAGTTAGATACTACGAGATCACAGCCTTTGTACAACTAAGAGCGCGTACTCAATCACAGCCTTAGCAGGCGTGAGATCAACGACTGACTCTACCAGACGTATGGATCTCCGGCCTACAATAGCATTCGCTATCTCGTAACAGTGGTGATGGGCTCCAAACAAGGCTTCGCAGGTCTTGATTACCCCGTCTTCCTAAAATTGGATTTCTAGCGAGAATCATTGGGTGATTTTCTTCACTTGATGGCGAACGGACCTCGAGAGGAGTTATATCCTTTGCATAACCTTGCACTGAAGGAACTCAACAGGGAACGGATACGTTGACGCGCCTTGAACATGACTATCGCCCCTTTGGGCTTTGTTGGTGAAAGATTTCAGGCTTGCGCTCTTAGGTGATCGCAAACCCCTCTTCAATACAAATGGCCGCAATTCCGGCGAGTGTTGGAGGAGTCGATGTGCTCGGCTTTGTACGTCCTTCTCTCAACGAGTTGAGTATGTCCAACGAGCTCATGGAGGGAGAAAATCCTTCTCGGAATCGGACTAGATAGAAACGTTCCGCCCAGTCACAACTATAAAGGCGATTATGACCACTATAGCCAATATCCTGGCAGCCGAAGATGTCTGGACACGAATAAACTACCTTCGTCGTAACCCGAGACCATTGTTGGGGCATTGGAGAGAATACTCAGCCTACTTCGAGCGATCATTCATCGCTCGCTACACGATGGGCAAGTTGTGATGATGATGGGACCAAAATTACTCTCACTGGATCAAGCATGGGTGGAAATCCTCCTGGATGGCATGCGGACACTAAGCGCCTTGGCCTAATGGGAAGCTCTTATAGAGCGCGGAATCGCAAGGTGGAAAGAGCTAAACGCAACGGTAGGGCCGGAGGGATACGGGGTTTACCTTAACAGACTGTTTATCAAGGCTCAATATTTTACTACATTACTACTTTACGTTGCGATCTGATCTGGTGTAAACGGTCGGGAGAACCCCGGGCCGAGGCTCAACAAGGTTACGAAGCTATCATGTATGTTTCTCTACAATATCTTGCCTCTTGTAGCTTGTAAACGTAGCTCGTCAACCACATAATGCCACCTCCCTCTCGTTCTCCGACCCCTCCATCTACTAAGCGCCTCCTCCAGGAGCTCAAAACCACCTTCTCGGAGCCATCTCTCGTCATACAATCTCTTGGTCCCATCTCGGAAGCGCAGCTGTTACATTGGGAGGCGGTATTGAAAGGCGTTCCAGGTACTGCCTACGAAGGTATTCGCACCACCCATGGCTCTGAGCCCGCCTTTGAAACAGCATCGGCCCATAATCAAATACAGACAGAGAACTGACGAGTATATAGCTGGTCTATGGAAACTCGACATCAAAATCCCTCCATCCTACCCAATACAGCCACCAATAATCAGGTTCCTCACCCCAATATGCCATCCAAACGTCCACTTCCAGGTACATTCTCCACCTTTCGCCCAAATCCCTCATGAGCTCCCTAGCTAACATACCCAATCCCCCCATCCCAGACAGGAGAAATATGCATCGACCTCCTCAGAGAATCCTGGTCACCGACCTACACCCTCACTACCACCCTCGAAGCCATCCATCACCTCCTGTCGTATCCGGAAGTGGACAGTCCGCTGAATGTGGATATAGCGATGTTGTTGAAGGATGGTGATCGTATTGGTGGGGAGAGCTTGGTGAGGTTTTGGTGTGGGGAGAAGAGGTGGGGTGGATGAATATTGGTCACTGGTTCTATTGGTCAGATGGTTGGGCTTGACGATGTTATGAATACTGGTAAGATGTTATGAAGGTGTGTGTGCTGCGTTACGACGTGGTTTTGAAGCGATATAGCAAGGCGTTCAGGAGTCGGACAGGGGTTTTCATCCTGTGAAGATGGCAGAAATACATCCATCCCACTACGACAGGAAAACCCCCAAAAACAGTCCCACGAATCTTGAAAGCCAGACATTCCCCCACTCAAACCAGTTCCTACAGTCCTCTATACAATCCATCAACTCGACGATCCTACCCCTATCCCCTCAACCGCTACAACTTCGCCAAATCCCACTCCTACACCTAATGACCATCCATTCTCCCCTCAGCAATCCCCATCGACTGAAGCATCCCTTTACATAACATCAAAGTACCACATCCCTCGAATATCCGATATCACCCACCCATCGATTACCATGCCATACCATACCATACCCTGCTTCCCCTTATACCTCCCCTCCATTCCACCCATCACCCACCACCCATCACCACCCCCCCCCCAAAAACAACCAAACATAAGAACCCAAAACGAAATAGATAGCAAACCACTAGTATACATAAGCCCCTCCGAATATACCATCATAACCTTCTCATTTAGATATTCTATAGGACTTCCACTTCTTCTGGAGACGAAATGCAGAGTTCAGCACTTTTTTTGTTTTGGAGTTTTGGTAATGGAGTTTTGTAATGGAGAGGGTTTGTGGGTTGATTGCTATGGTTGGTTGTATTTGGATTGGGTTGATTTGATTTGATTTGGTTGGATTGGATTGGATTTGGATTTGGATTTGGATTGGGTTGATTTGGGTTGATTCAGTACATCGGAGCTGAGGGCGTTTGGATAGGTCATTTGGATAGGTGGTAGTTGGTATCCCGCTTACTAGTTCAACAGAACGAACATCAGGCTTGACTAGGTCCTCAACGTCGAATGAGTCAACCAGTCACTTCAAGAAGCCTGATACGAACGATCTTGAGGGAGACTGACGGTAATCGAGAACCCTTGAGTCGCATAGGAGCTTGCGACTCAGGGGGCCCGGATTAGAGAGACGAATGTGTTCATGCGTGAAGAAAATGAGAATACAACTTGAGGTTTGAGTAGATACTGATATGATATAAGATTATTGAGAGCTAAGAGGAGCGATGGTGGGACATTTGTATTTGTTGCAGATGGTGAGGTATTAGGCGACTTGGTAAGGCTATTCTATGCACGAGTTTTGACGAATGTTGTAGTGAGATGGTTTGGTGGTGGAGTTGGAGGTCGAAAGGTTGTGGGTATGGGGATTGAATTGAGACTTGGGTAGGGGTACAAGGGACGAGATAGAATTCTTTATTCAAAGAAAAGCTGCTAGATCTGACAACAATGGGACGATCAGCGTTTCCTTCGTTTCAAATCGAGACAGAACAAGAAAGATAGTCTCGAGAGGGGCAGACTGCTGATGTAAACAAGACGCCGGAGGACGCCGTCAACTGCTACAGACGAGACGGCGCAAACCGACGCTGGCAAGATGATAGGTTCAACTCTCGCCTGAGTATCAAAGATCTGAGATAGAAGTACTTCTTCCACATCTAGTATATGCATTCCCCTTGCAGATTGCTCAATAAACCAAAGTCTGCCTTTGGCTTTTCCCGACCACCGAACGCCGTAATGCCTTCCCACATAGGATATTGCCGCTATTTGGGAAATCTAGAAATGGAAGGCGTAATATGGTACTCGAATACATGGAACGAATGTTCACCGCAATGCCAGCTTACTCATTGTAATGGTATACCTATACACACATGTTAGCTGGTGTCATCTTCATTCTGCGCTGGACTGGCAGCACTCACAAAATAATTTGGCAAACCCCAACAGCCCCAGCCTAGTCTTCTTGCCATCTTGGCAAATCCTTCGGTCTCCATCAAATGATAAAAGGCGAAAGGTGGGAACATGGCTCCGTCGCGATGTACTTCCGCTTTCACGAGTAGCGCTGTGCCCCCTACACCATCCAGGGGTATGACTGCTCTTTGGTCTCTGGTCTCGGACTTGTCCGCCGTCATAGCCATGAGTGTTCGATAAGTCGCGATATCCGCATATCCTTCAAGGATAATGTCGTCTGGCGCCATACCTGCCGCCATATCTGCGGCCGCCTGGCTGTCCTGCCACGAGTTGTAGTCGTAGGGTCGAGTGTCTGCCCTCCCCTCATCGTTGGTAAAGCGTTGAAAGCAATTGGGGACAAGAACTGGTTTATCGTGGGAGGCCAAGTCTTGAATCAGGGTCGGAGGTGTCTCCACGATATCAGCATCCAACCAGAGAACCCAGGATGTAGATGGACCGATAGTCGTGAAGAGAAGCGAATTTCGAGCGCGTGACATTGCAGCTCGACGAGCCTTCTGGTTTTCCTTCTTATGCCGCTCTGCCTCGTCTTGCGATGACAGCGGAGGATCGAAATCTTGTCGCATGATTATTATGCTGGCGAACCTCTTGGCTTCAGGGCCAGTCTGAGTAGACGCTATGGCGACTTGTAAAGCCGCGGTTGCAGCATTGCCTTCCTTGGTCTTTGGTATAATGAATCCGAGAGCGATCAAATGGTGTGGGTAGGATAGGGCGAGAAGATTGTTCCAGTAAGCCTGGTAGAATCGAGCGAGAGGTGTGAGGATGAGAATGGTTTCTGAATTACCAATTGGGTCGGCTGTTGTTGTTACATTGTTGAGATGATAGTGGACGACGGGTGGAGGTTTCGCTTCGCTAAGTGAAGCATCAGGCTTCACAAATGGTGCTGTCGGAGGGGAAAGTGGATGAGCGGCCGCGTTTTTTCGCTTTGCGGTAGATATTGCTGCTGCGTTCGATGATGGGGAGAGGATGAAGAACAGGAAGCCGATGGAGAGTACTGCGGCCAGTACAAGTGTAATGGGATTAGTCCGCCGTATCGACCTTGCTAAAGCCATGCTGAAGGAGAGTGTGGAGCGCCCACGTAGTCGGAAAGATGGTGGCTTCCCCAATGCCCTTGTGTCGCGGCGGGCGAAGTGATCCCTTTCTTGAAGGATAGCATCCACGTGTTCAGGACATACTGATGCCAGATAGCTTGAATCAGTGGTTGAGCTACAGGCTCAGAAGGTAGGTGCGAGATAATGAGTGTGGTCGCAATCGTGGCTGGATCCAAGACGCAGTATTATTGAGGTTAAGTTCTTTTCGGTCTCCTGGAGTCAGGACTAGAACTATTCCAGTTCTAGTGAGGGCGGCCCGCTCGATAGTTCCAGATATCTAAGACCCAAGCGTGCTAAGGAAGTCAAGGCCACCGAAAAACGCCAGCCCGGATATAGCCACGTAAGCGAAGGAGGACTACAACATATAAGATCACATTTGGAACAAGTTATGACAGTGGCACCCAGGCGAATCAAGATTTTATATACAAGAGCTATATTCTCAAGGAGATCTCTAGCAACTATTCGGGTGATTGACATTGCGTCACTCTCGCTTTCAGCTTCTACCAACTGATAATTACTCGATTACGGGAATGGGCTCATGGATGAGGTCTGCTGAGGTACCCATGGAGACAGAACAGAATCGCATGCAACCCAAACTCTGAGGGTCGACCTTAAGTGCAGACGTCCCAGATATCATCAGTTCTTGAGAACTGTCACACAACATATTTTCCTAACGGTCGTCCTCATATTCGCCGCGTGGCATCCGGCCTTTACCTGGTCCACCCTGAAGTCATTTTGATATCCGTAAGGTATAACCCCAGATAACCTTGTCGTGATTCGCTCAGATGGAAAAGATTGGGATTGGGTGACACTCCGAAAGCTTACTCTTTCTTGGGTAAATCATGATGCTGACCTGCAGGATCCTGTGGCCAATCACCGAGGAGTCGTTAACATGAAACGTCTTGTACCCAAACTCGCTGTTGCCTGATGGATTCACGATCAACATCGATGAATGGCCCTATTTACACTTGAAAGCTATAACTGGACTGGATGGTAGCACCCCCTACAGAATGAACTGGTTCATGGGACTTTCTTCCAGTCACTGAAATCAAACCCCGATTCCTGTAGAACGTAAATACTTGGTTCAGCGTCGAAAGGAGGGCCACCGAAGCGTTGAGCAGAAAGGGGATATTGGAAGAGCTCGTTGCTAATTATGTCGCAAGATCTACGGGTCTAGTACTCACACATAGCAGTACTATCACGGATTTCATACATGGATGGTTATGCCGGAGTAATTTTCACGCAGAGACAGTTGGAAACCTTACAATGCAACCCTTGGAATCATTCGTCTCCATGTAGCGCCGTGCAAGAAACCGCTTAACAAGGCATGCAGAACCTAGTCAAATCACTGTAATACGAGCAAACCGATTTTGTATTTCAGTTACGTCCATAGCTAAATCCAGAAAACCAAACCAGACCAATGGCGTTACTAACAATTGAATATGAGAGAAGCATGTCTTTTGATGAAAACATTTATGCCGTTTGCAGTCTTGAACGTTTTCCGCAACTGAAATTTCCCAACACCCAGCACACAAACTTAAAGCAGCATAGCGCCAACCAAGGAGGACATAGCAACCACGAGACCGCAGACCAAAGGACCGAAAGAGAAGTTCTGCATGCCATTGGTCGCAGAGCTCTTGCTTGAGGATGATCCTGAGGCACCGCTTGCGGTCGTGGTAGGCTGACCGCTTCCCGCAGATGCGGTACCACTGCTACCAGCGCCAGAATCTTGAGAACCACTTCCGGCAAGACCAGGGCCTTTGCCAGCCCCGCTCTTGAAGTATTGGCTAGCCTGTGGTGGCATAGCGGGCAAGGAATCGCCACTGACCAACCAGCTGGCCGATTTGCTGGGGCAGGTGCTAGGGGAGCCGTTGGCGTTATAACCTCCGTCACCCGTGGGAAGAGGGGTCGCTTGAAAGGCAGATTGGAGGGAGGCGAAGTCGGTGAGCTCACTGACGCTGTTGCCAGAGACGGAGACCAGGCCATAGAGATCCGCCGGTTCTGTGGTCCCTTCCTTGCTATACTCGTAGACGAGACCACCGGAGTAAACAGCCGTCATTTGGCTGCCGTACAGAGTAGCGACTTCCTGGAATTTACGGGCGGTTTTGACGCAGCCGTACTCCGACAGGAAAATGGGGATGGAGTAGTTGCTGAAGGCCTTGACCTTTTGTTCCCAGGTAGAGGTCTGGTATGTGGAGGGATCGCACCAAGAGTAGTCGTTAAAGGCGAAGAAATCGCTGCGCTCGTCGTTGGTACCGCAATTCATGTAGTGTGCGGTTTCAACACGGTTATCATCAATATCGGCAGCGGAGTATCCGACCGGGATCGAGCGGTATTGACGATTGCCAATGTATTGTTTCATGTCCCGAGTGACAGCCTTGACGTATGGTGCGGATATGGACGTGGGAACACTGTTGATGACCTCGTTTCCGGAGAAGAACAACAGAGTGTTGCTGTATGAATGGAAGGCATCGATAGTAGCGAAGATGCTCTGAAGATAGTCGGCATTGTAGGATTTTGCGGGAGATTCCTGGTTGATGGAATATTTGGGAGTGTTCACGTCCAACGCAAGGTAGATGCCGGCTGCTGCAAGTGCATTCATACACGTATCATGGTTCAGGCTGTTGTCGATTGTGTAGACCCGGACAGTATTGATCTTTAGTTTTTTAAATCTGTTATCGTCAGGTCAGCTTATTTTACACCCTTGGAATGCATTGGTTGCTCTCACTCCACAATGTCGCGTGTGCAGGTAGCCTGGTCGGCGATCGGATCCACAGCATTGGATGAGCCTCCAGGTTGATAATCAATACCACGGATGTAAAACCGGTCGCTACCGGCAAAGAAAGCTGGGAAACCGTTGTCAGAATCTCCATTGTCTTACGCATTAGACGTGATCTCACCATTGCCCTTGACTGTGACTTGAGGAAGGGATGTTGCTCTCTTGAAGTATGAGGGGATTAGACTATCTGGAATTGCGGCCGCAGATACGGCGGTTGCACCGAGGGCCACCGCGAGCGGCGCAGCAGCGACAACTCCCTTCATAGTAAGACGCGATTAAGAGTTACTAAGTCAATGAATGTTGTTGATGATCTGTTGAATGGAGCAAAAAACAACAAGGCCCGGAAGAATACGTCAAAGGAGTGACTGTGAATTTATTAGTATAATTGAAGAAGTAATGACCGCAAGAACGAGTGAACGGTATGAAGAAGGATGAATTAAGTTGTCGGCAAAGACAATGAAGAAAGATGAAGATTCAGGGGGGGTCTCTGGCAAATTATTGAGTGTCTCAGGAGAGGCGCTAGGAAAATAGTGGGCCAACACAAGGGGGCCGTTTTGGCCGATCTATTTCTGTAAGGTGCCAACTGCCAACCACATCTCGACCTCTAATCACACTACTTAGTGTCGAATGCTAGCGGACTCCGCGGATACGATACCTTGGATACTTCAAGTACTGGAGATTGAGGGCAAAACCTTCAAGGCTTTAATCTATATGAAGCAATAGACGGAGTCTTGTCGACCAGATTCAAGTGGATGAGGCCGTCAGCAAAGGAGTCCGGTTTTGCAATTTGCCAGTGTCATTGCCATTGCACTTGGCATTTCGTCACTTCATTGAAGGCCAAGAGCTGTGTGCGCGGCCTCTGACTGTTTCCTTTGGGGTAACTGAATTGAGAGCAACAGGTAGGTACACAATGTCCTGCGGAATAGCCCATCGCCGAACCCTCTACTTTTTCAAGTCTCCACGATAGTCGCGTCTGCCAACTAGGTGTTACAAGAAAATGAAACTTTTACACACGAAGGGTAGGAAACTACCGAACCAACTATTTCTGCTGCGACGACCTTCTTCTTGGGGTTGGCCTGTCCCCAGAGCTTTTGGTGGGAACGTATCGTACATTTCGTCGATCAAGTCTGACTGTGAGTGAATCAATGGCAAGTAGTCTGGACAAGGCATTCACGAGAGTGCCTTGTTACCTGTCGGCGAGCGCCAATTTGTGATCAATGGTAGCGAGAGTCAGTTTAATGTGCATACGGACCGTGTGACATACTGAAGCAGAAGGCATATTTTCCACTTGATACTAGCTATGGGTCCGTCTTCCTTCTCCTCGAAAAGGTGTCTCACAGTCGTGTAATAAAGCATAATTATTGAAATGCTCTTGAATCTGAAAGATGTATGGCTCTATCGTCCTACCTACTCTTTCTACCCTGCTCTGGACCGAGCAACTGGTGGGCTGAGATCCATCCCAGGCCTTTGATTTGAAGGCTTCAAGCCCATATCATCTACTGGCATAACGCAACAATATCAGACAACGTCAGAACTCTGGAGCTAAAATCCGTCATCTATCCCTGCACTCTTCTCCTCTACGATTCTATCGAGATTCGCCTTGACCCACCACTTATGTGTCTCTTGACTCTCCTCTCCAGGCTTCTCATCCCATGGTTTCGGACTGAGAATGTAATGAATATTCTTGACCTCGTCATCGCGCCAGATAGGTGAATGTATAGTTGGTAATGTTTTCAGTGCGTTGTAGATGTACGGGAGAGCAACCCATCTCCCACTGAATAGGTCTCCAAGCAGTGACTGATCTGCAAATTCATAGCTCTCGATAGCTCCTGAACTCATGCGGTCCAGGATCAGATTGTACAGGGCTTTCGACGGGTTCACGACTTGAAGTCCGCCATTCGGCATCCCCAGCCCTGCCGATGCTGATGCACCGAGCTTTTGTGCCCCGTCCGGGTCCCCGTGCTGACTAGTGAAAGCGCAATTCTCCGGAATCCTAACATGTGATCAGTCAAATCCTTTATGGATATCACCATGAATACGAAGACTGCAGCTTCGTCAAGGAGCCTATTCACCAGTTCTTGGGATAGTGAGGCTTCTTGAGCGGATTACAAACACATGCATGACTCGCTGCAAACACTCTTTTCCCATCACCATCACTATTCGCTGGATCCAGTTCAATGTCCATGAGCTCATCCATGTTTTTCATCACCAACATATCACTGTCCAGCTGCACGACTCTGTCATACTCGTCCAGTGAAAAGGGGGTCAGTTTGCTCCAGCAGTCGTAAAATCTTGGATCATTGGTAAAGTCTTTGTGCATGGATGGTAGTAGGTATTTGATTTTCTTCTTTGGGATCCTGCGAATATCGAGGGCGCGGTAGCCGTCCTCGGGGAATGTATCGGTATAGAGGGCTACCAGGGGGTATTTGGTACCATGTCTTTTCAGGGAGTAGTCGAGGGTTAAGAGACCGGAGAGATAGGCTGTATTTGTTATGAGGGTCGTCCATACTTTTGGAGGTAAGTAACCGTCAACACAAGTCGTGTCCAGAAATAATCACCTTTCTTTGACTGCACAACCCGAGTAGCATCGGGGTTCATAGAGTCTGCCATCAATGGGTGTAAAGGAGCGAATCCTGCTGATAGCAAAGTTGGTGTTTGGTCAGTTTCAGTCGGACTTAGTTTAATCTAATCTCCAGTCGATTCACGCGGTAGATAATGACCAGTAGATCTATCTACCTCCATCATGATATCCCACGGTTTAAAATGGGTCAACGAGACTCGGAGCTCCACTTTTATGTGGTTTCTATAGGACCTATAGTGCCTATCAGCTCACAATCTCATGTCCAGGGCGGTGCAGGGTGCCCTTGTCAATCGGAACAGCAATGATCAAAAAGCAAGCAATGAGACAGTGAGGCAAGAACAGTCTGCCAGGAGTGCTAAGCACAAGAACTACAAAGGCTTCGTCGCTGGTGTTTTCTCGGGCATCTCTAAGTTGAGCGGTAGGACTTGACCCTTCTCTAAGAAGGCGGAGAGACGAGCTAACTGAGAGGATAGTCGGCCACCCGTTCGATACCATCAAAGTTCGCCTACAGACGAGCGAAAAGACCCAATTCAAGGGACCTCTGGACTGTCTTTTACAGACCGTACGGAATGAAGGTCTACGAGGGCTGTACAAAGGGGCTACTCCTCCTCTTGTAGGATGGATGTTCATGGATTCGATGTTTGCTCCAAGCCGCCTAACAGTTTGCCGGTCTTGACTGACTTGCCATATAGAATGCTTGGCTCTCTTACTTTCTACCGTCGACTTCTTCGTGACAATGTATTCTCAGCTCCATCTATCGTTGCCTTTACCCGGACCTCGAAAATCACATCAAACGCCGTCGAGGAAACCGCAGGGAATAGCCTCCCAACGATTGGTCATGCACTTGCTGGTATAATGGCTGGTGCCACGGTCAGCTTCATTGCGGCACCAGTGGAACACATAAAAGCTCGCCTACAGGTTCAGTACGCCGCCAATAAGAAACACAGGCTATACAGTGGGCCCATTGGTAAGTTATCTGTGGGAATTGTTATTTCTCTGTTTAAGGAATACGATCCGATGTGGGTCAAGCTTTAGGAGCGATGACAACCCAGATTTAACATAGTACTCTGCACGCACAAGAAAATTCACTAACTCTGCAATCCGGCAGATTGTTCCAAGAAGATCCTTCGAGCACATGGAGTCTACGGATTGTATCATGGTCTATCAGCCACCCTACTATTCCGATCTTTCTTTTTCTTCTGGTGGGGATCCTATGACATCTTCACCCGTTACTTCTCAAATCACACAAATCTCTCGACCCCGGCAATCAATTTCTGGGCCGGTGGACTTTCCGCCCAAGTGTTCTGGCTGACATCCTACCCTTCCGATGTCGTCAAACAGCGGATCATGACTGATCCACTGGGTGGTCAGCTGAATGATGGGGAGCGGCGGTTTTCGAGATGGAAGGATGCTGCGAAGGAGATCTGGAGAAGGGATGGTCCAAGGGGCTTTTGGCGAGGTTTCGTACCCTGTTTCCTGAGAGCGTTTCCTGCCAACGCAGTTGCTTTGGTAGCCTTTGAAAGCGTTATGAGGGCTTTGCCGGAGTGAAAGCATAGCTCTATTAATTTATAGCCCAATTTTATCAAGATACAGTATATATATTCCTCTCTATAGACTCTGAATTAATTAGCCTTTAGAAGTATATTGATATCTACTATAAAGGAAAGTATAGAGGCTAGAATAAGATACCTAGTTTAAATTATCTAAGTATAGATCGATGAATCTTATCCACGTCACAACCAGGAACCGTGCAGCGCGATGGCTGGAACTTTGTAACGCTTGCGAGGTGATTTCTGTCAATATGGCTCCTGTATTCCGCACCGGATGCATAGATTTTAGTAGTGTCACAACTCTCTAATGGTTCACTGCAAGTCTTCGGAACCCACTCGTGGGCCTCCTTGATATGTTTGGTCAAGTTTCTTCTTGCCGAGTATTTCTTTGAACACTTGGGACATTATGACTTTTCAGGCTTGAGCGCCGTAGACGACGTGACTCGGCAGGAAATTTCGTGGACCTCCATGTGTACCGCGCGCCGTGCCGTCTTGGTACCTACAACCAAACATGTGATTCTTGCATAATTTCATGTGTGGAGTTGGAGGGTTACGACTGTTTCCGGCCAATGATTGAAGGGTTCCTTGTATCATTGAACCTGTAAGCAGATTTCCTCGTTCGAGGCGGACGACGTTGATGGTTGATAGAAACGCCACGAGTTCTATTGGACTCAGGCCCAATGTGGGATGTTGTGAGTGGCTGTTAGGATCAGTGAGTCGGTCAAAAACAGCCTCTTCCGCAGCATCTGGTAATTCCTCGTCTTCAGCGCCAGCAATGGTACTCGCAAGATTCATACTCTGAGCCACTAGTATCGGATCGATGGGTATCTCCAGATCGGTCAGAACGTGGGTACCATCTATACAAGTGGCATGAGTCAGCCTATTGCCAGGTTGAATTGTGACAACAACGGCTGCCCTACCAGACTCGTCGTCCAACTCGGCATACGAACGTTTCCGGGAGTTCGGAGCGCCAGCAGTCAAAGGTGATGAGGCTTCTCTGAGATTAGCAGCTGAGAAGGGCAGTGAGCCTACGACGAGGGGCGAGAAAGGAATAGTAGAGCTTACCAGACGTGGGTATAGTCTGCTCCATACCCGGACCACTCTCAAGCCATTCGGTAAAGTGTTCCCTAAGGAACACTCTGATCGCCTGACGACGCTCATTTCTATTCGAAGCATCGAGACCTTTCTGGTTGCAGACCTTGGTGATTTGCGTAGCAGTGTATTTCGGTTGCTGATATGGTGCAGTGGCTATCTCAAGTCCAAATTTCGGAGCATCCGGTGGATTCTCTACTCGCTGTGACCAATGATAATAGTCAAACGGACCGACGTACTTATCAGTAACCCCTCTGTAAAGAGCTTGTCTTGAATGACCAAGTGAGAGGGCTAGCTCTATAATAGCATAGCCTGTAGGTCGGTCTTTCCCATGAGCTACATCGCGTGCGCTCTCACGACGCAGATCGTGGCTAACGAGGTGACCCAGGATTTCCGAGAGTGCACCCGCTTTTGCCAGAATCCTAGTGACTGTTTTAACAGGAGCTGGCGTCTTGAAGAGCAAATGAACGCTCTTTCCAGACTGAGCAGGTATGAGTGGCTGGTCTGGCCTCTGCCACAGTATCGATTTATCCCTTCGTCGGTTAGCCTCATTGAGGAGAACTTCAATCGAGGTCCCGTGAACATTTCCGGAACGGAGACCGAGAACAAGGATGAGTTTGATGGGACAGTAGTTATTGTGATTAGGATCCAGCAGGGCCTTGAGAGTTACGACCCTATTGTTCGACGGATCGTCTCTGTAAATGCATCAATACTATATTCCCCCAGATCGGTATGAAGGAGGGTGATAGTGAAAATATCCCCTAGTAGGATAATAGCCTCCACTCGGCCTTACGGCCATGTCCGCTTAAGTATATTATGGTATGGTTTATATATATAGAATAAGACGTCTATAGCGGGCCCAGTATATATATTCCGTATAAAACCCACCGATCCTAGCTAGGATCATCACGTAAGGGGGAAAGAAGTAGTATCCAATAAACTAGACCATTAAGACCCTATCTAATCCCCCGTAGGACGACGAGTACCCACGGGCCTTCACGCACGTCGATACTAATATAGGTAGCGGGTGTTCACGATCTTCTTCTAAATACCGTAGGTAAGGGGGTTAAGGTACCCGAGTAAATTAAACTGTTCTTTAACTGATCCACCTCCCGAAAAGAACTCCGCCGGCGGGGACTAGACGCCAGTCGTCGTATCTAGGATGAGTCGGATCGATTCGCGAGGTTTTAGGAGGTAATTAACGGTAGTGGTAATGTGGTTCAAAGCAATAGCATAGTAACAACGCGACGTAGCAGCCGTATGATGAGCGCACCTGCTCATCATGGCCACTTTCCAGGCACTCTCAATATTGGGAGAGGCGTGTTCGAATATGTTCTCTTCAATATCTGATCGCTTGTGATCGCTGTCTTCGCCACCAAAATCAATGGAGTACAGGAGTGCCTCCCAAACCAGATGACTGCCATAGTCACCGAGAGCGCATCCATGACACGTATTGCGTACCACTTGATCCTCGTGAAGAATGTAGCTTTGGTAGCCTTTGAAAGCGTTATGAGGGCTTTGCCGGAGTAAAAGCATAGCTCTGTCATATTCATGGCGCTGTTCTCTTGAGATGCAGTATGTATATTTCTCTCTGTGGACTCCAAATTAATTGGCCTTTAGAAGTATGCCAATGTCTGCTACAGAGGAAAGTACAGAGGCCAGAATGGGGCACCCAATTCAAATTGGCCAGGCGTAGATGTGGGCCAAAGCCACGGCCTGCGAGCACGATCATCATTCCAGGATGTAGGGATAATCGTCTGGACATTGAGGATCCAGTGACATCTTCACCTACCCACTACCATAATTGACGACGAAGCTGATGGTAGAACCAACTTGATAAACGTGCAGACTTACTACTCATTCCGATCAAGGCAGATGTCAGTCTTTACAAGCGGTATCTATCAGACCAAATTACAAAAGTGTGAGTGAACATTAAAACGAGCATCTCGATGAAAACACGCGACCACTGATTTGGCTTAGTGCCCGAACTGTTTACCAGCGCGTCCTCAGTCGCGGCCCCAATCAATCTTCTTTGCAGTTCTCCCCCAATGATTATACTCCGTTCATAGCCCTTCTTTCCAGCATGGCAGAGTCACGGTAAGTGTGATCTAGATCATGCGGCTCGTCTTCATGTTATACTGACTGTCTTTTTCTTAGCTCCTTCCACGAAAAAGCTGTCAAAGCGAAACCCAATGAGCCCGCTAAGCCGTCCACCATTTGGGTTGGTGTACTTTATATCGACAAATTGCCGACAGGAGAACTCAAAAATGACGACTTCCTGTAAGCAAATTCACCAAATCTTCACTCCCTTTTGACTCGGTATCGTTATTTTCAAAACGTGTTGTAGACACACTTTTACCCAAAACATTATGTTATAATCTGATTGCTACCCTAAACACTGAGGCTGACTTCCAATTTCCGCAGGTGGTTAAAAGCTCATGGCAGAATTACCGCACAAATTATTCGGGATCAATACGATAAGAAATTCATACCCGGTGAAAGATGGGTTCTGAAACACGAGTCTCACGTGCTGGGGAATCTTCAAGCCACGATGTCGGAACTGGATGTTTATGGTGATAAAGTAATAGCTTTCGAGGCTGTCAAGACCTCAGATTATAGCCGTCTTGTCTCCACTAGACAACCTCTAAAGCCGAAGACCACGCAAACATTCTCTCCTCCGGCCCAGAAGCTAGCCGGCACAACGGACGGTATCCAAGACCTCAGATTTTCTACATCCGAAGCTCCAGTGTCAAATAAGGCTGCCGTTGTACCTCACCCTTCCGCAGACAAGCTATTATCACCGCAAGCTGGACCGAACAGAGCTCGAGCTGTCCCCAGTGCCACACTTATAGGTCAGGTGTCAGGCTTTACTCGGTTCCATGATTCTGTGATCGACACCATGAGGACAACACATGCTGGATACAGCGAGGTCCAAATCCAGGACGCTATTCGCCAACACTGGACGGCGATGGGCCCTACCCATCGAGCACGTACGTACCAAATTCATGTCTCCTTAGTATAAACAATCGATTGAGATGCACGTTGATAGCGTTGTACATCAGCATTGTGATTGCGCAAGGTTTTTGACATACTATCCTTGAGAATATCATTCCTACGTAGCATTACTGACTTCGATCATTTCACAGAATGGGAACGGCACGCTTCGACAAGTACAACTCCACCTGAAGTAGAGTCTGGACCACGGAGTGGATCCATCATGAATGGCGCGACTGACATGACTGCTTCCAGCATCAAATCGGAGCCCAGGAACGACTTCAAAAGAGACTTGCCGCCCATTTCGTCGGCCGATCTCGAAGAAAATAAGCCGAAAACCTTCCAATTACAGACGCTCTTGAATGATGCTAGTCCGCAGAGGCTCGAAGCTAGTGTTGAGCAAGGTGTGAAGCTCCTAGATCAGTTGAAGGCCCCTCTGCTGGAGAAGGTGGAACATAATCCTGATGCCGAACAATGGATTGAGCAGATCGAGAACCTTCGGAAGCAGGCTGTCAAAACTAGGACAGTCATAGGTGTAGTCGGCAATACTGGCGCCGGCAAATCATCCGTGATCAACGCAATGCTTGACGAAGAGCGCTTAGTACCTACCAATTGTATGAGGGCCTGTACCGCTGTCGTAACAGAAATATCATATAACTATGGGGAGGAGCCATACCGTGCACAGATCGAATTCATTTCATCTGCTGAGTGGGAAAAGGAACTGAAAACCTTGTTCCAGGATCTTTTAGACGGAAATGGTCAAGTGTCAAGAGACTGTGCAAATGAAGACACGGACGCCGGTATTGCATATGCTAAGATTAAGGCAGTATATCCTCGCAAGACCAAGGAAGATATCGCTAACAGCAACATCGAAACTATGTTACGGGAAGTATCCGGTATTCTCGGAGGTAGTAGAGATGTCAAGGAGACCGATTCTCTTCTCTTTTACAAGAAGTTGCAAAGCTTTGTCGATAGTAAAGAGAAATCTACCGGCAACAAGGATAAGGATAAGAAGAAGGAACGCAAAGAAATGGAGCTTTGGCCATTGATCCGCGTCGTCCGAATCAACGTCAAGAGTCCTGCGCTCGCAACCGGTGCAGTGATCGTTGATCTTCCCGGAGTTCATGATGCTAACGCAGCTCGTGCCATGGTTGCGGAAGGTTACATGAAACAATGCACTGGTCTGTGGATTGTTGCCCCTATCAATCGTGCGGTTGACGACAAAGCCGCGAAATCCCTTCTTGGGCAGTCTTTCAAAAGGCAGTTGAAGATGGATGGTGGATTAAATTCAGTAACATTCATCTGCAGCAAGACCGATGACATCAGCCTGGAAGAAGCGCAAGATTCTCTGGGCCTGGACGGTGAGATGGGCCCGGAGTGGGCTGAATTGGAGCAGCTAGGCAAAAAGCAAAGGTCCATGAAAAAGCGTCTGGAGGAATTGAGAGACTCGAAAGCGGTCTACGGTGAAGTCATGAATGAGGCCGATGAACAAATCGAGGTCTGGGATTCGCTGAAGGAGAAACTTGAGGAGGGTGACACCGTATTTGCACCTAAGCGAAAGGGTGCTACGAAGCGCAAAGCTTCGGGCAGTAAAGGGAGGTCGCTTAAAAAAGTCCGTAGATCAGGCTCCAGCGTCAGTGAAGACATTGATCATAGCGACTCCGAGGACACAGACACGGACCATGATGAGGGAAAAGAAACCTTATCTGAGAATGAGACTGCTGGGCGCGAACCCCTGACTGAAGATGAAATCATGGCAAAACTCCACGAGCTCCGGTCTCAGAGGAAGACTGCGAGAAAGGAGAAATTAGGAATTACAGAAGAGATAACTGCGATAAGAAAAGAGATCGACGAGGTGACAAACGCGCAGGAGGCCATCGAAAGTAAAATGTCAGCTCTCTGTATTTCTGGAAGGAACCAGTACTCGAAGGTAAAATTTCCACCCTTTGCCACCCCGTCTTCTACGGGATCAGAGTCGTAGGTTCGGTTGCGGGAGCATTCGCTTTCAGAGGTTTGCCAAAAGCAGTGTAAATGACTGATGATTTTCCAATAAGAGCAATACTGACTTCATGCCATTGAACAGGGTGCTATTCAACAAGACTTCGCAGCTGGTATCAAGGAACTTGATCAAGAACTGGCGGCGGAAGAAGACGAAGAAAACTTCAATCCTGATAGTGAGGCTCGAGACTACGAAGAGGTGGCGCGAGCACTGCCGGTGTTTTGTGTTTCGTCTCGTGGCTACCAAAAATTGAAAGGCCGTCTTCGGAAAGACCCTGTAAGTCCATACTGGGCGAATGCCCTTCGTGTTGGTACTGGCAGAAGGCAGTTATCTTGGCTTCGGTAACGAAGTGGTGCTGACTGCCATCTTCATAGAGTATAGCGGGATTCAAGACGATTGAAGAAACCGAAATTCCGCAGCTCCAAGCTCATTGTGAAAGGCTTACTGAGATAGGACGGTCGGCAAATTGCAAGACCTTCATCAATAAGCTGAGCCAGTTGCTGAACTCGTTGACCCTTTGGGCATCGAGCGACGGTACTGGCGCGAATCTAACCGCGGAACAGCGAGCGAGGGAGTCAGAATACCTGCAAAAAGGCCTAGAAACGCTTGAGAGTGTAAGTCCTCGGAGCACTGATCCTTTGTATAAGTAGGACATCCTTTACCCCTTTGTTATTTCTGCCCGTTATTAGCCTTTTTCGAAGCACGTGACGGTACATCCACATGTATCTGCTGCAAGGGAGGATGACTGTGGACTTAAGCACTTGGCCATGAAGAAAGAATGAGAATGAAGAACACTAATGCTCCGTACATTAGGGCCTCGAGAGCGCCGTCAAAACCGCCTGTACGGAACTTAGGGACGAATTTACAGACAACATCTTTGACAAATACGGTAGGTACCACCGCTCTCAGATATGAAATCTCCTAACGCTAACGATGCTCAGAAACCGCAGTTTCGAATGCCACCCGGCTTTCTGTCGACACGTCGCTCAAATGGGGGGCGCCTGTCAATCGGGAAGACCGTGCAGCCGGTGGACTCCACTGGGGTAAGTACTATTGAGCCAACCGTAATACGATGATACTAAGCAAATGCAGCGACCTATAAGGCCATTTGTAGACGTAATGGCATCTATTCAAACAGTCAAGGACCACATGAATGTCAGTTCTTCCCATATCTCCTCTATCCTGCCCGATAGCATCTATGGACAGTAGTCCAAGCTCGGAAAGTATCTGCTCCTGAGAGTGGTCTGCAAACGTGCAGTCTAGCCTTTCATAGTATTCCTTTGTAATGATGCTAATCAACAAATCTCCGTAGGGAATGTTCAACTTGTAGAACCGATGATGAAAATCCTCGCCTCTGGGTGGGAAAAAACTTTTGCACGGCGGTTGCCCATGGTCTTCGCAGGCTTCTTAAGGAACGCGGCCGCGGCTTTGCGGAAATTTCATCGAGATATTGAGGCTCGAGCCCGCAAAATGGGTTCGAGCATTGCAGGCCTCCACATGCTGCATGATCAAGTCACAGCGTATGAAAACATATTGAAAGATCTTGCAACTAGTGTCAGAGAGTACATCAATACTACGCAGAAGGATATAAATCGCGAATTTACTCCTACGATCGAGCGAGCCATGGTACGTCTCTTCGAAATCACGCATATTATCAAAGTCGGGTTACGCGACCTCTTCCGGGAGTCGGGAATCTCTTCATTTGTTTCATCATCCGGAACGATTCTTGGATGACAACGCTGACTCTGATACCACTTGTAGACGGCTGCATACGAGCAATGCGTTGACGAACGAGGTGAGTCCTCAAATTTGCCAACAAATACGGTCTCCTTCTGACTGTTGTAAAGGCCCAGGGAGTTTTGCTCGTATGAAGGCTGCAATGAACAGCCATGTTGCCCAAGAGCGCCACACAAGTAATAAGCCCCGTCTTGCTGGATGTTATGACATAGTTGAGAAGCGTTCTCTTCCACTACATTCATATTGCCCCAAGCACTTTCCATGAACATTCCTAATGACCTTTTGGCGCATATACTGACTCAGGCGTCTGCTAGTGTTCCAAGAAAGCGCCGATAATGTCGAAAAGCGCCTCCGTGAAATGGTACTCAGTGCGGAAGCTCTACTGAGCGACAAGACCGACGAGGTCTTCACTCTGATGAGGCGAGACTATCGTTCCATTGTCGGTGGTGGCGATGTTCCACAACATGGCGAAATGTTACCACGAGATCAGCGACTCGTGCGTCGAGAAGTCATGACGGTCATCAAGGGAGTCGAAAAGGCCTTTATGAAGGTTGCCGGATCCAACGTCAATGACGAAGAAGAAGAAGAAGATGATGAGATCAAGAAGGACGAGCCTGAATCTTCATCAGGCGTGAAGGAGGAGCAAGATAATGTCAAGAGGGAATCGAGCCCTTCGAACCAACTTGCCATGGATGAGCAGCCACCTCAGTCACCTGTCTCTGGCGCGAGACGAGCAGCGTCTGCAAATGCAGAAACGGCGGACACTAAGTCTGAGACTGAGTCTGAGACGGAATCACACAGCCTTGAGGATCCAATGGACACCAAGCACGAGTCCGATTCCGATGCTTCAGAGGGGGGATCCGATAGCTCGGATTCGGAATAGCTTTTGATTATTAGAGTGAGACCGGGATTGCTTTCTATTCTTGCATATTGTTCACCTTGCCATGATACCCCAGGTGGCCTTTGCTGGGGAATTTGTATGTTGCTTTATTGGTTCTCTTTAGAGTGTTGTGTATAGTCATTACTAGAATACACTATACAACTGATGGAGTAGATACTAGTGATAGAGCTTTGTTCATCCGTGATGGTGAGCATGCTGAGGATCTTGCAGCGTGTTCACTGAATACATCATTCCTTGTGATCGTGTAGACGTTCCTCGGTGCGAGTTTCCATCTGTTGTGGAGAGAGAGATATACAGGACCATGATTGGAAATCACATCACGGTCGACAGTCCATCCATGGAACAAGCGTCTTACCCAAGACGACACTTCCGTGACTTCGAACGGTTCCCATACATACACTACCACCACATTGAACAGTTTGCACCCCGGAGTCTCAGTGCACCGAGTTTATTGAATGTGAACACCTTCAGCAGTCTCCTCAGCGACGCACGCAGGATGGTGGCTCTTCGTATAAACATAAATTCCTTGCTCCCAACAATAAAACAAAGCCCCCATGCTACAAAAACGCCGAGATCATGCCGCTTTCGTCTCGGGAAACCATCAAACCTCCTGGACATAATTCGCCGGAACGCTCTTCGTAACACCCCCCTTTTCCACATCCGCCCACCCATCTCCACCATCGTTACTTACAAGGACAAACCTCTCACCCTCGCTCATATTCCACTCCGCATCACTTCTCGCGTCGTAATCGTACAACGCTTCGACGTACTTTAGCTTCTTGGCACCGCGCTTGGGGGCGACTGCTGGACCTTTTTTTCGGCCGGGGATGCTGCCGGCCAGGGATGTGGAGGAGCTGGAGTAAGATGACACTGGGCGTTCTGATGGTGGTGGGGTGGGAAGGAATTCTAGATAGGACGTTGGGACGAGACCGGAGGTGCGTGCGTTGACTCGAACGGATGTCCATCCACCCTCTATGCTGCTGTCAGTCTCGCATGCTGTGTCACAATATGGTGATACGCCTACCATCTGGTTCGAGGACAACGACCTCGTCACCTTCATCTACAGAAACTTCGCCATCCGCATTCGCTTGGTAGCTGTAATTCATCTTCGCGCGGGGTTCCTGCGGATGCGAGGTTGTGGAGTTACCTCCGCCTCCAGAAGTCGTCGGTAATTCACTGACATACTGGGTTGGCGGCGGTGCGATGACTCTGTTCTTTCTTGCCACAGGGGGCTTGCTTGCAGCAGGCTGGGGACCAGTCACTTCATGAGTAGTAGCTTCCTCACTGGGTAATCTGCCAGAGACCGAGCGATTGGCACTAGCAGCATAGCCAGAGCTGAGAGTATCCATCGTGGTGCTCCTACTTAGAGTCGGGAGCTCGGTGACGCCTTCGGGAGGACTGCCGTTAGTGTGAGGAGGACTAGACTTGGAGGCTGCTTGTCTTTCAACCTTTAGCTTCTTCCTCTCTTCCTTCGAAAGCTCTCCTGGACAGTCCGCAGGCACTTTCAGCTCGCATTTGCTGTGACAAGTATAGCCACAATCTCGGCAATCGAATCCTTTGGCTGACAGACCCCATATCCTTTCGCCACAGAGGTCGCAATTGGTGGGTACCTTGAATGTCTGAGATTTGAATTGATGGTTTTGGGCGCCGACTGATACGTCGCCAACCGTGGTTGTGATCGTGAATGTCTCAACTTCTGCCGTTAAACGCTGTCGTTCCACCAGATGTAACTCTTGTTGCATCGATAATAAGGCCCTCACAAGCTCCACTTCATCTCGCTTATCCGTGCCTTCTCTGATGTTATGCCGTATCCGCTTAACGTTCTCGACTTCTCTCCGTTTCTTCTCAACTTCTTGTTTCAAATCTTTCAATTGGCTCTTGCTTCTACCGAGGACGTTCCTTAGAAATACCTTGGCTGTTTCGTCCGTTGCCATTGAGCTATCGTCAAGCCAGACTGGACTCGGCTCGAACGCCATATCAAGAGGTTCCTGCCATGGCGCTACGTTGTGGCGGACAAACATCATCGAGTCTAGTCTTGGGTCGTTACGGGGGATCTCGCTAGAGAGGTGATGTAGATGGTCTCTACTTCTGGAAAGGGCGGAGGTTTCCAATTGGACAGCACGCGACCACAGCGAATTTACCTGCGTAACTCGGATTTCGGAGAGATCTTGAAGACTCTAGAGCACGGTCAATCTAGATATCGTCTGTGGTACCGAGAGTAGTGAACCTCTTACGTCTAGTAGATTGGGGACGTACTCGTAGTAGTATCTTTCTTTTTGTTTGTTCGTGACGTTTATGCTGATTAGATATGTGTTCTTGACTCGTCAGTTTACTTGCAAAGAGACATTACCGTGTAGACAAGGCTCACCTTGACGTTGTGCATTTCCGTGACCTGCTGCTGGTAAGCAGCTTGAGCCTTGCCCTTTCCATGATCGAATGAAGATTCTGTCTTCTTGCGCCTGTTTTCTACTTCTTGGCAAGCCCCATCGTATCGCCCTTTCGTCTTCTTGAGATCGCCATAGGACGCATCGCGTTCCTTTTCTAGCTTCGCTGCATACTCGGCATGGCTTTTCCGTAGATCTTCATAGCTAACAGCTAGACCTTTGAGAGGATCCGCGATTTGTAGAATGAGCTCTGAGGAATACCGATCATGTTCAGCAGCTCTGGACTCGAGCGTTGTGAGCTGGGTAGTCCAGGTCGTTAAAGAAGCACTAGGTTTAATCAGCACCATGTTGTACGATCTTGGAGACACACCCATCATACCTTTCTAGGGATCCAGGCGTTAAAGTCGGTGTATCTCCCACGCTCAAGCTACTGGACCTTTTCGCTTTCCTTTCGAAGTTCTTCTTTGCCAAGGTGTATAGCTTCGTACTGTACTCCTTCTCGATCGCGGCTCGCTCCCTGTAGAACTGTTGTATATCATCAAGCCATGTCACACCATTCGAGATCCAGGCGTTCACGGGCCTGAAGCCGTCCTTCAATTCTGCGCCGAACCTCGGCCTTATGTCGACCTCAGCCATGGCCTGGCTATGCCATAAGCCGTAGCAGTCTGGATCATGTAGATGAATTAGCTAGCGTAGCGTTCACTTTGAATTGGCTCATTGAAAGAGGTCTTGATTTGATAGTTTCAGAACGCTACTGTTGTACTCGCTAGGAAGTCCAGCTTAGCAACAGTGGAGACAGGTCGTGAACGAGATAGAGTCATAATATGTCGACATGTACTAACCGTATATGGAAGGATCACTGCGGGCTTACCCGGCGCTATAGATTACCTGCATAAGACATTGAACATCCTTTGTTCTTCACAACCTAAATCAACGATATACTTTTCATTTCAAAATTTATCCCAGGTGTTGATTGTTTAATCTACATGATCTTACAACGTCCGATAGACACTTGTGCAGGTCAGAGACCATCACAACTACCCCTGCTGTTTCCCTTGCTTTCCTATCCTTACGAAAAGCGGCCCTCTTCCTGATTATTGGACACATATAAATTCATCAGCGATTATTCGACGTTTGCATCACGCCATGACCTCTCTTGAGTCTCGCATCTCGAAACCTGAAACTGAAAAGGATGGTGCTCCAGAGTCTTGGGCAGACGCAACCTCAGCGGCAGAGAAATCCCAACCCTCCGTAGTGGACAACAAAGCCGAGGACAAGACCAGCTTATCTAAAGCACAGACGGATGGGGCCACCGAGGCTTTCAATGGCGCTTCCGGGATCTATGAGCCCAATTACGAGGTGGATGTACAATTGAGCGACTTACAAGCCGACCCTAACAATCCCCTAAATTCTATCAAAACATTCGAGGAGCTTGGCTTGTAAGTTTGGGAGCTCGATGCTACGTGTTTTGATTTTAATGCCCTAAACAGAGACGAAGATGTTTTGAAAGGCATCTACCAGATGCGATTTACAAAGCCTTCTAAGATCCAAGAAAAGGCGCTGCCGCTCTTGCTTCGTAACCCGCCAACTAACATGATTGGTCAGTCTCAGTCCGGTACAGGCAAGACTGCGGCCTTTGTTATCAACATGTTCTCGCGGATTCAGACTACCGGCCCCCTGGCTGATAAGCCTCAAGCGATTGTTCTTGCTCCCAGTCGTGAGCTTGCTCGTCAGATCTTAGGAGTCTGTGAAGTCATGGGTCTAGCTATCGAGGGCCTGAAAGTCGATGCCGCCATTCCTGTCGAGAAGGAAGCGCGTGGAAGGCAGCTTACCGCTCAGATCATTGCTGGTACTCCAGGCACAACCATGGATCTACTTCGCCGTCGTCAGATCGACCCTAAGAATATCAAGTGCCTTGTTCTTGACGAAGCAGACAATATGTTGGACCAGCAAGGTCTGGGAGATCAATGCCTCCGCGTCAAACAGTGAGCTCATCGAAAGCCTTTGATTGGAGTATTTTGACTTACTTTGAGGAACCCAGGCTGCTTTCAAAGGACATCCAAATCGTCTTGTTCTCGGCTACCTTCCCAAATTCCGTCGTTGATTACGCATCCAAATTCGCACCGAACGCCAACCAGATCACGTTGAAGCACGAAGAGCTCACCGTAGAAGGCATCAAACAGCTGTACATCGACTGTCGCACTGAGGTATGTTTTCTTCATAGTCGACAATAAAACCTGATTCCTTCTCTGGACGCATCTGAACAATTTGTATAGACTGACAAGTTTGACGCCTTACTACGTCTCTATGGCCTCATGACCGTTGGATCGTCCATCATCTTTGTCAGGGTAAGTGAGTCTGTTTGTTGACTGTCGTGTTGTTAACGGCTCTGCAGACTCGTGCCACTGCAGTGGAGATTGAGAGACGCATGAACGCAGAGGGTCATACGGTAGCATGCCTCACTGGTGAATTTCAAGGTGCCAAACGTGACGAACTCATCGACGCTTTCAGGACCGGGCAATCGAAAGTGCTCATCACTACCAATGTGCTGTCGCGTGGTATTGATGTCCAGACGGTCTCCCTCGTGGTCAATTATGTAAGTTTACCGTGGCTTTCCCCCCTAAAATGACGCCCTTGTCTGGCTCGTATCCGATTGTTACCCTAAGAACGGATTGCGCATGCATACCAATTATAGCCACCGTGGAATCCGAAGCCTACAATTGTCACCATGCTGACTATCAAGTAGGACCTCCCAGATAATAACCGCGGAGGTGCTGATCCTGAGGTCTATCTACACCGTATTGGTCGTACCGGACGTTTTGGGCGCGTGGGAGTCTCTATCAGCTTAATCAGCGGCCAACGCAGCTTCCAGATGATACGTGAAATCGAAGAATACTTTGACGTGAACATGACATCACTTCCTTCTGATGACTGGGACAAAGTGGAGGATGTCATCAAGAAAGTGATCAAGAGTTCGCGGGCGGGAAAAGACTTCAGACCTGAGGCCATTGACCGAGCCGACGCTAATATGTGAGCAAGAATGGTGGGATGTTACCATTCTAGAATCACAATCAAGTACAGTCGATTACAAGGGACCAGAGGGGACGAGGGGCGTTCTCAGGCTATGCCATCGGGTTTAGGATGTTGACCAGATCTTGGGCTTGCAGGTTTATATAGCATTGGACGAATCGGACATTACGAGCTGAAGCTGATTATGGTTGGAGCGTTTCATGGGAATGATGGCATATTGCAGGCGCTGGATAAAACATCGGCGATTCAGCGATGATATCACGATGATAGTGGCACAAGTCTGTGCTGCTCCATGATAGTATAGATAGAATAACACTACGAAGCGGTTTCAAAACCTAGGAGAAGTTCAGATCAGCTGGATATTGACGAACATACAGAAACTCGAGCATGATATCAATCGGTGGTGTGAGGCTACACTACTGACTAGTATGGAATGGTAGACAGTCTTCGACAGTTGTCAATTGAATGTAGGTAATTTTTGTTTCCCCCGTTTCTCATCCGCCTCGCTCGGATCTTTTAACAGTATGTCCATGCTCTGCCCCTCCTACGACGTTCTCCTCATACTTTCCTCCCGCAAGCCCCCCTTCCCCCACAGAGACGACCTGAAATTATCAACCTCATGGTCTCGTAGGCAGAAGTTGGGTGCGCTGGTGAGAAGAAAGAAGCTAGTGCACTTTGGTGAAGACGCAATGAATGGACTTTCCGATAGTTGCATGCACAAGCTAGAATAGCAAAGACGAATTCGGGTCTTCCTCTGGGGGACGCTCGCATTAGTGTGGAGACGTGCAGGACGCCAGAAAGGCAGAGATTGCGGAAGGTGTGGGGAGTGTGCGTCGTGGCGCGAAAATGGATCCTAGAACACACGGGAGGGTCTCTGATAGATAGACGCACTTCGGATCATGATCTGGAGTCTGCTCAGCCGAGCTACCGACCTTTCTACTTCCTGGTATAGTCATACCTGTTGAACTGTCATGCAATATAAATTCGATAGAAATGCCTCACACCATGATACGTATTGTTTGCAAGGCCGGGATCCTTGGTCGCCGGGTCTTCGGCACCGCAGCGACTGAGGAGTGGACAGTGTGGGTGAAAGATGTGGGGTAGTTTGCAGGATGCATGGTGTGCGAAGGTGGGTCTAGTGGTGACTTCGGTGTCCTGTTTGGATACCTATGGGATGTGAAGATTGGATCCCCTCGCTGGTTCACGGATTGCACAGGCGCGATAAGAGGGTCCCCTCGGTTGGAGATGAAATGGCCGCATGACAGGTTTGGGAACTTTAGGTAATGGGCATGACGGACACTGACTGCGCTATTGTGAGAGGTTTGCCGATGAAGAGGGTCTAGGGTTGGCAGAGACTTGTATAGCTGGAGCGGTGATTGGACCGTTGGACAAAGGCAGAGAGCCAAGATCCTAGCTGCGACAACGAGGGTCAAGACCTGAGACGTTTGAGATTGACGGACAATGTCGTGCTCCTATCAGGTGTGGCTAAAGTGAGGCCAAACTTGGAATGTACCTACTTTACCTCCCTACCTTATTCTACGGAGTATACATTTGTGAATAGACTAGACTGTGACCACATCATGTTGTGCAATTGTGCAATGAAAAGTGGGGTTATATTCAATTCATCATCACCCCGGACTTCTCTCCGTTTTGACGACTTCAATCATCCACCAATTCTGAACTCACTTCCTTCATCCTTCACACAGCCACCAAGGAAACAAACAACTACACAGCCCAGGTTGTCCAATTAATTCATACCTTAAGCTCGCAACTCTCTTCCAAGTGCCCCGCTTCCCAAGCTTTTCACTCTACCGCTCTAGCCTTTAGCCTGACCATTCCCATCCATTTCCCGCCAACGGCACCAACCCTGAAGCGACGCAAGCTCAACCACTTCAAGCTGCTCACGAGTGTCGATCCCCTGAGTTGTGGCAAGTGCGTGTGGCTTGCTTGTGTCATCATCGCCCCTAAGAGTACTTTTCTGTTGAGTCCCCTACGCTAGCCAAAGATGTCTTTTTCCCCTCCAACTTCATATGATTTCGAAGACGAGGAGCTCTCACCACCAACTTCACGACCGAAACCACATACCGCCGCTACAGTCATACCCACCATTCATCCATCTGCAGGCAGCAGCAAAAGCCAGAGGAATCGTGCTCGGACAATTGCTCCCCCTCCATCAGCCAGCCCTGACATCCGACCACGTTCGGGAACGACTGGACAGCCTCGACCACCACCACTTGATCTTCATTCAACATCATTCTCACTCAGTTCAAGAAATCCTCAACGACTGGCGAGCCTTCCCGAGATACCCCAGGATAGACCCTCTGCTCCCATCCCGATTCCTCCTAGGCCCAAAGTGAGGTCCCGGCCTACGACGCCTTTGACAGCAAGAGCACGTTCACCGGTCAACTTCTTCGGTTTCCAGCATTCCGAAAACTCTAGGCCACATATCAGCGCATCGTTGACCCCATACTACACCACCGGCACCAGGAGGTTCTCGAGCGGCCAGCCTGACTGGGCTGTTCAACGAGGGTTTCCAGCCATGGGTCCAAGACCCCAATCACCGCTCCAAGAATACACACCTACATCTCCTCTCTCCCCCAAAATGACTGCCAAGCCATATACGAACACTGATCGTCAAAGAGATCCGCGGCCAGCTAAGAGTCTGAGAATAGCCAGCCTTCCGAAGTTCCACCCGGCAAACTTCCCGTCCAAGGAATACGGTCCAGTGGGATCTTCCCCTCGAACTCAACGCTCTCTCACCTCGCAGCCGCGCACTGCCCGACAGTCAGATGCTCAGCAGAAGTTGCACCAGTATCAACGCGATGTCATCGCCAGCGCCACCCAATCCTCTCGCTCCATACTTTCAGACAGTCTCGGGTCCAAGCCGACTCCACCACGGCTCACCCCTTTGAGAAGTCCTATCGATCCGATGACTCCGTTCGCACTCGCTGATGGGGATGATTACTTGCAAGCTAGGTCTAGCTCGTTGGCACCAGGGGTCATTAAGGGCGATGGCAGAGACATGGTTGAACGGCTGGTTCGTCGCGAGAATGAGAGGAGGAATCATCCTGAGGCAAGGTCGAGAAGCGTCAGTCCAGCCTTGAGTCCTGCTCTGAGCCCGGCTTTGAGCCCGCGTTGAGCTTCGAATGAGGTAGCTGGCGGTCATGAACGAATTTCACAGAGCACTGGGCGTCTATGTTGGTGTTCAAAACTACATTCGTTATGGACTCTATTCGACATCCTTTCATATTCATGCTTGCTGCCAAGCAACAAAGCAAGCGCTCATCGGGCCACAGACGCCGGTAGACTTTTATTCTCTGCAGGCTGGCCAGCGAAAACGACATTGGCTTGTCTACCTAGGTTTTTCCTTTGCATCATCACAGGCGTCACATCTCCAATAGACTACGAGATACCACCCTGTCCGCCGTGAAAAGGCGTTGACGTTGTTCCTGCCTTTCATCATTGAATCCAGATACTTTTATGAAATACGAATATTACGAATGAATAAATGAACGAATGAATGCGTTTACGATAGCCTACGTGCATTGTGATCTTTCGTTCTCAAATCGTCTAAGATAGTGTTACTAAGATAGTGTTACCAGATGATTATTGATGAGGATCCAATTACTTCATCGATAACCATGCACTTGTCACAACTCGACTCGAAATGTCATGAAATATAGCCAGTATGCATGCCACTGCCTGTTATGGACTTGTTCTACTCCAGACCCATCCCAAATCAACCGTATGCGAGCGAGAGTTTTCATATTCCTCAAAACCAGAAGAAGAAGAAGAAGAAGCAGAAGAAGAAGAAAGCAGCCAGACCACCTATTCTACATACAGATTGTAGTCGTCGTATCATGAACGAATCCCACCCTCTTCTCCACGATACAAGTCGCACGCGGTAGGATTCCTTTGATAACGGCGCCCTTCCTGCCGTGCAGATCCATTTCTATTTCGATCTGAAGATGACGGCTTCATTGGTTTTTCAAGGAATGGAGAAGTGTATTATTCCGCTTCGGTCCGTTTGTGAGGTAGGTGGTGCGATGCTCGAATGGGAAAGAAGCAAAGAAAGAAAGAAAGAAAGAGAGAAAGAGAGAAAGAAAGAGAGAAAGACCTCGTCTACCCTACCTTACCCTATCCCCTCCTATAGCTTTGAAGTGTAGCAGTGGACTGGGCATAGATAGCATAGGATAGGATAGGATAGAATCGTGGCCGATCGTTCGACGCGTTTCTGTCAGTTTGATGGCGATTTTTGGGATAAGGGTCTTCGTTCGTTCTTTCGTGGCTTGATATGTGGGTGGGAGAGAGAGAGAGGTGACGCCGAGGCATATAAATATTGTAGGTATAGCGGCGAAGGATATTTTAGAGTATGATGGGTATCTGTATCGAATCCACTCACTCACTCACTTCAATCAATCATGATCCCCCTCCCCCACCCCGGGACAGCCCTCCATGCCCCCATCTTCGTATGCGGATTTACACCAGAAACAGTAGAAGTGCTTCAGACGTAGGTGCTCGACTAGCATCCTCAATCTCTCTTTCCCCTCTAGTGCCAGGAATCGATCCAGTTCTTCATCCTCATCCTCTTCTAAATCCTCTTCTTCTTCTTTTCCAAACGCCAGCCTATCATCCTCATCCTCTTCATCCGGATCTTCGTACCGTCCATCTCTATCTCGCGTCAACGACTGGTGGAGAAGATATCGCATCCGCCCCTCTCGCTCTTTCTCCGCCCGCTCGCGTAAAAGACCTCTCCAGAGCACATTGACCTTCTTCAGCGACGGCGGCGGCATCTTGACCCCAGTATCCTCCGGCATCTCCAATCCCTCCAAAACCCTCATAGCGCCCCAACACAGCCCCTCCACCCTCTTCTCCTCCCTCTCCCGTCCAACCCTCTCTCTATAATCCCCCTCCTCAACACAAATCTTCTTCCCCACCCCCTCCGCACCCACAGCATCTTCCCTAAATTTCCTCTTCCGCTCCCCCTCCATCCCCACCCCCCCTTTCCCCTCCTTAACCACAACCCCCAACGGCTCCGTCCTCGCCCCCTCATTCCCCGCAGCACCAAGCGCAGAGCCAGGTTTGAAGCCCAATTTCGCCATCATCTGGTAGCCTTTAGACGTAGTAGGGAGAGCGGTCTGGAGGGCGGTTTCGCGGGCGGCGGAGGCGGCGGCGGCGAGGTCGGCTTTTGAGGGGGGGTGGGCGCGGGCTTCGGCGGAGCGTTGAAGGCGGAGGCGGCGCTGGGTGGGGGTTTCGGGGTGGTGGGAGTGGGGGGGCTCGGGGATGGTCATGGACATGTAGTCGTCTGGGTCTTCGGGGAGGGGGGAGGCTGTGGGTGGTGGGGGGACTGTTTTCGGCATGGTTTGCGGTTGTTCAGATGTTCAGATTTTGCCGATAAGTTTGTTGAGGGCATATGGGCTTGTCGCGAACGGCAAACTGTACATCGTATTGCCGAAGTGTTAAATTTGAAAGATTGGCAAAACATGAGTCTACGCTCTATGAATCTCATGCGTAGCATATGATAGAAGATGGTATTATAAATCGATCCGTGAGAATGGATGTCTTACGAGTGACCTTGAGGTGAGTGGAAATATAAAGTATTCCATCAGTAGTGACACTAAATACATGCTGCCTGGTATCCCTTTTCCGTTGAGGCGCCTGCAATGCATCGCTAAATCCACATCTCATCTAATGCTAAAAGCTATGCTACCTGGTCCTTTGCACAAGATCCTGATGCCAAATCAGTACGTTTGTACAGGGAAGTTGGCGAAACAGAGTTACCTTGAAAAATTGCTGAAAGGCTTTGGTATCGGACTGAGACAGTGCACTCAGATATTCGTTGGTAGTTGCACTATTCATTCCCATCCCGCTCAATTCAACGTCTTTGAGGTACGTCAGGTATTCTTGTCCCGTCTTGGTGTAGATGGCCTTCTGTAGCGCTGCAGCCTCGCCAAGCACCTGCTTGCCCTGCGCGTCCTTTGGGTCGAAGTTGGGATTACTCGGGACCGCCCAGCACAACGGAGAAAATGTGGTCATCATGAATTGGTTGAAGCCAGGTAGCTTTGGCTGCAAGCTTTGACCCGAAATGTCTCCGTTCGTTGCTTGAGTGCCCGAGCCACCCCACGTCAAGACCATACGAGCAAGAACGGAAAATGCCAACTTCGCCGTCTGAAAGTCTGTGATATCCTTGGCAAAATGCTCGATGGTGGAAATGACGGTGGTGTATATGGGTTGATTGGCTACTAGGGTTAGCGTTCTTGCATTTGCCAGGTGTGTCTACTTACTTTCACTGACAAGGACAGACTCAAGTCCATTGTTCAAGACAACCAGCAGGAATCCAAGATACTCCCGTTTCAACTCCGTTAGCTGTATCTCATCATCGGTACCAACGACTGGCTCTGCTATACCGGCAAACACTCGCTGGAGGAAAGGGGTGAGCAGAGTGTTTAGGATGTTGTATATTTCGGATTTGAAGCCAAACACTACTTGATCCAGGAGCTTCATAAACATGGCCATCTCATCTTTCGCTGAACTTTCAGACAGCAGTCCATCAATCCATTGGGGAAGTTGAGGCAGCATTCGATTGCCAACGACAGTAATCAATCGATTGAACGCGAATCTCGCTGCCTCTCTGACCTCAAACAGAATTTTCAGTCCTTCCAAAGCAGTAAGTACAGCTTCTGCCGCGCGTGCGAATTCATTTGATATGACTGCTGGCGGTGGTGAGGCGATGGCTAGATTGTGGGCAGGCGACCCATCCGCGTATCCCCGAGCAAGAGTGCCCAAGGCCATGATCAGATGGTGAACTTGCATGACAGCTTGTTTGTCACCAGATTTGGCTCGCCCAAGGTGGGCTTCCAAATCCGTGAACAGTGGATTCATGACCGAGCTGATAAGCAGGACCTGATTCTCGGAAGCAATGGAGCGCGCCGAGCAGATGCAGCCAACAGTCTCGTACAGGTACAGTTGGCTGTTGAATCGCGCGTTGGCGGTCTGGTCGTTTTCACTTGACGAGATGTCTTCATTGTCATTTTCTGAGGATTCTTCACTCAACTCGGCATTGATCGGAAGCAGGTCGCTCAAGGATTGTATCATAGTCTGCGCAATATCTCCAACATGTTGACGTACATGCTTTACGAACCTGTGAAAAAGGTACCAGGACCGCATCCTAACCTTGAGATGATCGTGGTGCACGAAGCGTATGAAGTTCTCAAGTACTGGAACGATGTACTGGGTGTTCGACTCAAAAAACGAATAATATCGTTCACAGATCACCATGTATTGCAGCTGGACGGCAGGATGTGAGAAGGAAGCAATATCTGATTCCAATTAGTTGGCAGTCATACATCGTATATTGGTGTATAGTACCAGTCTGAACAAGCTTGACCATCATCCCAATTAGTTGCTCTGCGGCCGGCGTCACTGGCTTCGTTTTGCTATATAATCCACCATGCTTGAAAGCTGATTCTCCGAACAACTCCATCTCATGCAATGCCAATTCAAGCTCCCTCCAATCAAGTTGACCATTTTGGGCCTGGAATTTGTCGAAGGTCGACGCCACAAGGCTTTTGATCTTTTCTACGTACATTGCTTCGTCCACAGCAGCTACTGCTTTCTGTAGATTGTGCAGCCGTTTGCGAAGCTCTTGGAACTCGGCCTCGTCGGTTTGAGTATCTTCATGACCCCAGAACGATGTCTCGTCATATTTCAATTTCGCAATGATAACATCGAGGATGAACGGTAGTGTAGGCAATATCTCCACACCCAACGTGCTACTGAATGTGGCTTTTTTACGCAACAGCGTAAGGAGGTCCGTTAGGCACGGGATAACAGTGGAACAAATTTCATCATATTCGTCAGAAAGAAAGCGTAAAATATGCTGCATGAAGCTCTTAAGCAGAGGTATTCCGCGCTGCGAGACCAGATCCTTTTCGAGTGCGCCATCTAAGGCTCTCACGATGTCCGTCACAGTATTGTTGACTAATTTAGCAACAGATTCGGCCAAATCTGTGTCATAGTTCGCGGTGACACGCATCTCGGACAATTCTGGGCTTGCGGTAAGCTGCGAGATGGCCTCATGGATCTTGAGAACCTCGATCAGCTCGAGTTTGTCAACAGCGGTCATTTTCTTGGCCAGAATGTCGATGAAGGTCTCAATTGCAGCGTTCTTTCTCTCGTCAACTTCGCCCTTGGCCCCGGATGTTTGCTGAGGATTAAGGTAATCGAAGAGCAGATGCAGCAAGGGATCATTGACAGCTAAAGCGATATCCGTCCAAGAAACCCATTTTCCGATGGTTGTAAGACATAATCTGACAATAGTATCATCTTTCGTTTTCCAGAGTCCAAGAATCTCGTGCCATGAGGACGCTATTAGCATAGTATCTCGCTGCCTGACCAGATCCTTCAACTTGTTGTCCCTCCTCTGCTCCTCAGGCGACCTAGGCATGAGAATGTCTGCAATCTCGTCGTGCACAGATATAAGGATACGAAGATATATTAGGACACCTGGGCCATGATCTTTTGCGGTATTACCGGTAGTCGTCGTCAAAGCCAATATGTCATGGAAAAACGAGGTCCATTGCGTCTCGTATAAGACTGTGAAAAGGTTCGTGACTGTCTGGGTGATCTTATTCTGTATAGATAGGGGATCAGGCTGGACAAGCCGATTCCCAGCGGTACTGTACACATTCCGTATGTATGTAAGTAGATTGTCCTTTATAAAGGCCAGATCTTGGCCACCAAGCTGTCCGGTCTTGATCGAATTGTTGACAATATCCAAAGAGACATGGCGTACTACCTCTGGAGCGTTAGGCTCTCGCACAGCCAGAGAGAAACAAATTTGCCAGCCCTGCGGGTCAGAGCGCAGCTGGCCAAGGAAGTCGAACGCTTGGTGTTTGAGACTCTGGTCCGCACGGGGATCGAAGGCACACTCGATGGCATTCTGTACCTATATAGCACATGGAGGAAGTCAGCACGTAATTCGTGAACAATAACGTTTGTAGAGACTTCGACTTGTACCTGTACTTCCATCGTCCAGCACGGCGTCTCAAGAACCCCGGGCTGAAGCCCCCAGCAGTGCTCCCACCAAAGAGGCTGTGGTCTTTAGGAGATATATTTGTCTCATTTGTAGATTGATGAGCGGCCTTTGGCAATGTGCTATCGAGTCATACTGTTGTAGGTGGGTGGTATTGTCTGCTTTGAGAGCAGGTCATATCGATAATCAGCTGGGTTGTCATTGGATGGGTGAGAAAAGCTTGATAGACATAGGTGCGAGCCCGAAAGTGTGTTGTTGTGCTTCAAGCGTGCTGTCACGCGAGGTCAAGGATATATCTGGAATGGACAGTGAAATCTTTGATATATTATTCACGAATTGTTAATTTCACAGTTTCAGCATGAGCAAGATGATAGGCTGCAATGCAATTCAATTCAATGAAGCTTCGGAGCTGTTTTTGACGTTGTTCAACACTCTAGCTAATAGTCGTGAGTGTCGCCTGTACACCTATCTAAGGCTAGGATCGACCATTTCCACATCGATTCGGCTTCCCACTACCGGACACTGCATTTCCTCCACATCATGCAGCCATTCGTAATCACGATACTCTGCATCCGATCCTCCACCAGGCCAGGAGTCCCCACCACTATGAGTCACGGCCTCACCCGAGTTGTCATAAATTTCCATCTCAATATCATTAGGTAGTCTCTCCAGCATTGGCTGGCTATGGGAGTGCCTCATTGCTGAAATCCCGTGCATCTCAATATCAGTCAAGCCATGCCGGGACCGTAGATGGATTTCCAGATCGTAGTCTCTCATGAAGCGGTGATCACATCCCTGAATCAGGCAGGGAATATACCTGCCGCTTTCTGTACTGTAGCCAGAGCCAGTGAGCCGTGTAAGAACAGACACCTCATTCCTTCGTGGTAGTTCTTCGAGTCCTTCGGCCGCACCACGCTTCTTCTTTCTCTTACTTTTTTCCGAGGACTCGATGCCCAGATGGACGTGGCGAATGTGTCTTTCCAGGTTCCTCTTCGATGTCGATGGTTCTCCGCAAGCATTAGATCCATCCCAATCCCCTACAGTATTCATAGTCTTCGGATCAACAACGCCGCAGATGAAGCGCTTTCCAACGTGGCATATCTGAATATGGGCATTAAGGTTTCCCATCTTAGTGAATCCTTGTCCACAGTCTGGCTCCGGGCAAAAGTGAGATCTCCGCTCATCAATGCTGAGATTTCCATGAATGACTTCTGTGTGGCTTTTCAATGCGCTTTGAGAAGTGCATTCTAGTCCACATTCCGTGCATGTGGGAGGATGCTCGCTGTTCATGTGCGCTTGTAGTGCTGCATGGCTTGGGAATATCAGCTCTGATCCGTCTTCAACTTTACTCGCGTTGGTGCCGTCATTCTCGAGGGAGCATATCGTACAGACAAACGTCCTTGTTTTATGGACCCTGCCAACATGAGACTTCAGTTTTCTTTGGGTGTTGAACCCTGCATCACACGCCTGACCATCATCATTTAATTCTGCGCATATGAATGGATCTCTCCCTTCGTGAAGGGTGATAATATGCCTCTGCAATGTTCCGTGCTTTCGAAACGTCTGTCCGCAGCCCACGATCGGGCACCTGAACTTCTCCCTGCCTTCGTGCGCAGCATGATGTCTCCTTAGCCGCGTGGCTGTAATGAATGTTTTACCACAACCTTCCCATTCGCAGATGAAGTCACGTATCCCAGAGTGCGCCGATTTGACGTGATGCTTTAGGTGTGATTCGCGAAGGAAATTTTTGGTGCAAGGTATGTGCGGACAAACGAATGGCCGAGTGTTTGTATGCGAGCGAATATGCTGAGCTAGTTTGGCTGGGCGATTGAAAGACTTCTTGCAACCATCAAATGAACACTGGTGGTTCTTGTTGAGATCTGAGGGATGCCGATTTAAGGGTTTGGGAGAGATTGGTGTCAAAGGCGTAGCGGTACTGCTCTTGGCTTCAATTTCTCGTCTCACATAATTCGAATCGTCTGATTGATCAAAGTCAGAAGTATCGAAATCTGGACAGTCTGTTAGTCTAGTATTAGAAGAGGATTTTCAAACATACCACTATCACTTTCATTATCGTAGCACCGGGCTCTCTTTGCATCGGGAGGCTCCAGGCTTGAAGCACCCCTCTTAATACCATGACTCCACAGCATTGATGTGCATGAGTCGTAGGCTGGTAACGCTTCCATGATCAAAGGGGTTGAAATTAATCTGGCATTGGCCGTTGGGTTCAGGTACTTTACCACTTTACTTAGTTTGTGGGTCAAGAATCTTGGCGCCGGCGAACGGCCTGGTGAGATATCTTAAGGTAGATAAGATAAGAATATGTAGCACAAGTCTATCTCTTCCGTAAGTGATCGATGGACCAATCACCTCGGGATCCAACTCGAGTCCAACATGTTTAACTCGATTTCTAAGTGTTCTAGTGCAGGCATCACAAGGGGGCTGAGCCACAATCTACTTACCAATTTGCAATCTCCTAGATTATAAACCAGCAGTGCCTTACTCATGGACCTGGTGTCCGACAGCCACTTCCTCCTTCCATCGTGAAGGCATCTGCTTCTCACCTCTAAGAGTTGAATTTGTTTGACATCGACCGAGTAGCCGCGCAGCCACTCCAATATCTGCAGGTGAAGCTTACGCTGTTGCCAGATTCGCTCATAAAATTTTGCGATGATGCCAGAACGCCGGAGGTGAATTTGACCAGATAGCGAACTGAGTGTCAAAATGCGGGCAGTGATTCAGTGGGTAGCTTTGGCTATTCCACCTCTGAAGATGTAATCAAGCATTGGAGGATGCAGAGGCTTCTTGAAAGCACAATAATAAAATGAGCGCCATTGCCAAATTCGCGTGGAGCTTTCGTGGTCGCGATGAGGTCAAAAGCTTGGTGTCCAATCGTTCATCGTTCGCGACGCAGCTGGATTTGCTGGGAGGGTGTTGGAGCTATGTAGGAGGGCATTGGCAGGATTGAAGAAGCTCTTGAGCTCCTTGACGGGGATGACGGAGCTGCGGTTGGAGAAAGCATGGAGAAAATTCATTAGTCGACCATGACGCCTCAATGCACCCAACAGTACTCCGTACAAATTGTTCATCTCGGACTACGCAAAAAGAGGTTCACAGTCCACAAGCCTTACGTCCACGACTCGAACAGCGCAAACCTCAGATTCCTGAAGCCGTGAAAATGTTAATTTCGGCGTGCTCACCCTCCACGGTCTGACCATTCAAGGAGCGCCAAACGTATACAAGAAACTGTACCGAGCACTAAACCTGTCACCGAAACTAAATATATGCTGGAATGCTGATTGATTCAGATAAAGTTCGGCGATCCAACGCCCGTGACTTGGGAATTCTGTGAAAAAATTCTTCTAGGAGAGAGCAATGGAAATTGGGGGCGATGGCACGAGAGTTCCACTGTAAGGCACATTCCAAAGTGATTTCCCTAAGGATTGCAAAACTATCTTTGGAGATATGCCCTCGTCAGCCTTGCTAACCACTGTACGGCCAATACATTCTTGATGTGGTTTCTGTCTTGAGGAGCAGTCCCTTGTATTGAGTCATGGTTTGCTTACACGTTTGTCATTGTTAATTGTGCCGAGGGAGCAGCCACTTCTAACGGGCCGTTTTCTGCTCCAAGGGAATCGTCCATGACTCCAGTCAGTAGCTCAATGATGACTCAAGGGGTGCGCAGCGTACTTCCATGCGGCAAAGAAAGAGGAGGCGGGTTCTCTAACGATCAATGTAGGCATTGAAGAGCAGGCATTGGTTATCATACGGCGTGGATCAATGGCCGAGGCACAGCAAAGGGAGGACGAGAGACGGAAAGTTGTCCGAGGCAAGAAAGAGCTTGAGCGAGACAAAGCCCAAAAGGAGGCAATGGATCAAATCACTCGAGAAATCGCGGCAGAGAAGGCTACGAGGGAGAAATCGAAGGGAACGAAAGGGTCCGCGGAAATGGCTATGAAAGGGAGCCAATTAGAGAATTGAGGAAAGGAAATGCAATGTTAAAGACAGGGAGGGAGAAAGAAGAGCAACAGCTAAAGCCGAAAGAGCAAGATATGATGGACATGGGTAGGAAGCTAAGGCAAGGCTAAAGATAGGAAGGAAGGAAGCAGAGAACGAGCTGCATGCCAAAAGAGGGCAAGTGACGGAAGCCATGACTGACGTCGTTACGGATGCGAAAGACGACAGTACGAAGAAGGACAAAGATCATGCTGTACGGAGTAAAGGGAGAGTCTTGGGACACTGGATTCGGCCAACCTAGCAGTCACCGTCGCGCCAAGCAAACACTCGGACCTTGACGACTAAGAGACTAGGCCGGTCCTTGGAGAGGAAAAAAGATGTCCGATGAGGCTTCCTTGTGCGACTGAAGATTGACCTGGCACTCTGAGGAGATCTGCCGGCGTCTCAGGTCTCAGCTCTCACCGTAGGACTACCCACAACCAAATTACTCCCTGCAGCAGCCCTTCAGCCCACCGAGATGGCCGTTTCGCATTCTCTTCAACAGTCTTCTGGTGCTGTCTACTCTGAATGGAACGGATCCGAAGATGGACAGCAAAGACCAATCTGACAGACCAATCTTACAGACCAGAAATTCCAGAGGAGGTAATTTAATTGCATCTTGGCGACGACTTAGGTACTTTCTCAACCAGGTTTTCCTTGTGTGAGGAGTGCAGGTCAATCGATTGGCTGGGCAGTCTACCCGGACAGGATTGGTGGTCTTGGCAAGCCACCGTCCAGCCCCGGAAAGGCGCTCCAAGCAAACTTGGGCCATTGCGCGTTCCTGCATCTCCCCTGATGATGTGCAATGGTACGGTACTTTAGGTAGCCTTTAGGTACCTTGGACGTTCAGCCTTGGTCCGTGCGTATTGAAACACTGCGACGCTACTAACACAGCAGGTGATATTGATAATAGGCAAGCGTCTGCGCCATGTCTATTCTTCTCTGTCGCTAGCCTCTCGGAATTTTGTCAAATCATATCATGTTCATGATGAGTTCATGATGACCAGCAAGTCAGACACTGTTTCGCCCTGAACATCCTGAAACTGGCTGATGGATCCTATTCTGCAGGAGTGCGGCTGAGATATCTTCGAGTACCTCCGTACCATGCGAGGGCAAAGATCGTTCGGGAACCCTAGAACTACATCGTGTTATTGACAGGAAAAGAGTCGGCCATGCAAGCTAATTAGGTTTCTTAGATCAGTCGCATGGCACCACACCTTCCATCCATAATCTCTGATGGAGTTTCCTGGTCTTGAGGGATCATCAGGAGGATTGACAGATTCTGGTGGAGGGCCCATTTCGCTCTAGTGTCGAGATTACCCGGGTCAACCACGTGAGTACGTATCTTTACTAGTATCTTTACTAGTATGGCGGCAACCTTAAAAGCCACTTAGCGTGAAAGTAGCGCTGCAATTTCCTTTCTCCATTGCGTGACGAAAGCTAACGAATGTGCAAGCGATTCACCTACGGAGTAATCCGTAAGCTACCTACCGAGCTACCTTACCTTACTGATCCGTCCTCCGTACTGGTGGCACAATAATCAGACTTTAGCGACACAGGCTAGAATATTCCTGATCCTGCCTGACGACCGCAAAGTTCGTCTCACCATACTTGTCATGTTTACCGAACATCTCTAGACATCGAGAGTACACCACGTTCCTTACTTCTCAATCATACGCCTGGTGCGCACATTCGTTTATAGCCTTCTACCGGTTCAAAGGTTCCTCGACGGTATTCTACACGGTCTGCATGTTGAGGGTAGTATAGTACGCTCAGGATTTGACATATCTTGGGAATGATTGAACCTTTCGTACCCAGTCTTAAAATTGCAGCGGGCCTGATCGCCTCTGCAGACTTTCTCTAATATTTTCAGCTTCCTATACTCAATACTTCATTTCACCTTATGACAGTGTACATTTGAATGGTGGCGGTGTCTGTCTCCATTCTTTCATGTGGACTTTCCGAACTGCCTCGCGGCTGGTGCTGCTTTCATGCACATTGGTGTGCAATGCCGATGCCGGTAAGCATTCTCCTTTCCCCTTCGAGGATATAGCTTCTGGTTACGAACCCCCATTGCTCTGGATTGAAACAATGCCAGGCAGAGATGGGTTTCTGGACTGACGTGAAACGTGATAGGACCATTGGTGCCAAGTCTACAGGCTCCCCGGTATTCCAATGCATCAACTTCGCTCCCTGGGGCGTTTGGGAATTGTGGGAAATGCGGCATCGAAGCTCCTGGTGGCGTGCAGCTCGTCTACTGGCAGCCTGATGTGGCCAGAAATCAGTCGAACGCGACCGCGACGTTTAATGAACCGTACACGCTTGTCGAGAATGGATTTACCTTCACGTCCCCTTCAGTCTATGGTTGGTACTTTCCAAAATCCCTTCAATCTGTGCTGGACGTTCGTCCAAGGTTATCGTGAGCGTCTTCAAGGCCCAAGCCTTGCTGATATTGCGTGTCTTGTTCTCCCAGATGCTGATCTGACATGAAACAGTGGTGTACAGCTCACTAAGAGCAACGGTGACGTGTGACTCCTCCAACCTGGATACTACCGGGCCTTCCTTCGAAGCAAAAACTATTGGATATTCATCCAGATTCCTGGCGTTTGGGACACTCGAGATCCCAGGACCCAATTGTAACGAGTATGTGGTGGCGGGCGGGTTTCACACCATAGACTTCGCGGACCTCTATTACAACCCTATCACGACAACCACGATGTATAAACCGGGTTGTCCTCCATACGCGAATCCCCGGCTTTCACTACCCGCAGAATTGACTAGCGTTGATCCTGCTTGGGCCAATTGTGAGCCTCTTTTCTACGGAGCATTCGACCCTCCAAGGTTCCTCAAAAAGGCTAGTGGAGGGATGGCCCCTCAAGCGCCCTCGCAGCCGACCGCAATGGCTGCTGGAGATGCTGCCATGTCAGAGCATCCAGCTGCTCAGGCAACCCCGGCTCCAGTGACTCCGGCTCCGACGGCTACAGGGGCCGGTTCGCCGCTGGATCCATCACAAAAAGCAGCAGCCCCTGCTCCAAACGCTGTCCCTACAAGTCCTCCACAACCTCCTCAAGTTCTTCCCGCAAGCCCAAAGGTTGCTGGTCCACCAACTCCTCCACAACCTCCTCAAGTTCCTCCCGCAAACCCTAATGCCCCTGCTCAGGTTGCTGATCCACCAAGTCTTCCACAACCTCCTCAAGTTCCTCCCGCAAGCCCAAATGCACCTGCTCCAGTCGCAGGTCCACCAAGTCCTCCACAACCTCCTCAAGTTCCTCCCGCAAGCCCAAATGCACCTGCTCCAGTCGCAGGTCCACCAAGTCCTCCACAACCTCCTCAAGTTCCTCCCGCAAGCCCAAATGCACCTGCTCCAGTTGCAGGTCCACCAAGTCCTCCACAACCTCCTCAAGCGCTTCCCGCAAGCCCTAATACCCCTGCTCAGGTTGCTGGTTCACCAAGTCTTCCACAACCTCCACCAAGTCCTCCACAACCTCCTCCAGCGCTGCCCGCAAACCCTAATACGCCAGCGAACGCAGCACAAGTGGCTCCCGCCAGCGCACGACAGAGCAGTCCTGGAGTCCCTGATCCTGGGAACCTGTCTCCAGACCAAATGTCTCAGCTGCACCAAGTCTTACAGAGCACTCCACCAGCGAAATCCGTGCAGCCGCAGGTGAACCCTGATGTCCCGGCGGTAAAGTCAGGCGATAACAGTGCGCTTGCTGTACCGGTCCCAGCTCCGGGCTCCTCCGTCAGCTCAGTTCAACAGGTTGCTCCGGTACCAGATGCTGCGCCGAAAATGGCGCCAGGCAGCCAGAGTGTACCAGCATCAGCACCTGCAGCTGTACCCCCATTGGTCAAACCTGGCGACGGGGCTGCTAAAGGGGGCAATGCAGAGTCCTCGATCACTGTAGGAAGTGTTGGACCTGCGCCAGCTCCTGCCCAAAGCATTGCGAGACCACAGAATGGTCCAAGTCCGGTTCTGGTCGACCCTAAAAATGGAGCCTTAGTAGAAGCCAGTCCTAATAGCCCATTCATCCCAGCTAGCGTACAAGGTTATCCCCCGTCACCTATACCAGGAAGCCAAACGTCCGCCATCCCAGAAACTGGAAAATCTGGGAATGTTGTGAATCCTGCGAACGGAGTCCTCGGAGATGCCAACTCTAACAGCCCGTCGATTCCAGCAGGTGCAAAATCCGCCCCGGTTCCTATACCAGGAAGCCAAACGCCCGCCATTCCAGATACTGGAAAAACCGGGAATGTTGCGAATCCTGCGAACGGAGTCCTTGGAGAAGCCAACTCCAATAGCCCATCTAATCCAGGTGGCGCACAACCTTATTCCCCAGTAATCATTACAGGAAGCCAGGAGTCCGCCGTTCCAAATGTTGGGAAATCTGGGATTGCTGGAAATGCTGGGAGTGGAGCTTTAGTAGGGGGCAGCTCTAACGACGTGGTCTACGCTGCACCAAATCTCGCAAATGCCCAACCATCGACTGCTCCATATCAATCGAAGGCAAATGGTTATCTGGCGGGTGCGGGTGCTCCCAACGGAGGTGTCAACGTCGATGGTTCTGGGCCTACCAAAGGTGGCAACGCCAATGGCATTGGAAATAGCGATACTGCCACTGGAGGACCCGGTGCACCCGCTCCACTTGTGATCGATGGAAAGACGGTCCACAAAGCGTCTGACGGCGCCTTGCTCGTAGCAGGCCAAACATTGCCCCCAGGCAGTCAAGCTACTGTATCTGGCGCCGTCATATCTGTCGATAGTAGTCACGTGATCGTTGACGGTACTACTCACGCATACCTACCTAAGCCGCCCAATACAGCGACTCCTCTCATAGTCAACGGGAAAACCGCAGAGGCGCTTTCGGACGGCGGCTTGCTAATAGCAGATCAAACATTGGCCCCCGGGAGTCAAGCTACCATGTCTGGTGCCGTGGTTTCTGTGGATAATAGTAATATGATTGTCGACCGTGTTACTCACGCTTTACCATCCAAAACAGAGACTCCGCTCATAGTCAACGGGAAGACTGCACAGAGACTTTCAGACGGCGGCTTACTCATTGCAGGCCAAACATTGGCCCCTGGGAGTCAAGCTACCGTATCTGGTGCCGTTGTCGCTAATGATAATGGTAATGTGATAGTTGACGGTGTTACTCACGCTTTACCGTCCAGAACAGAGACTCCACTCATAGTCAATGGGAAGACTGCCCAAATACTTTCGGACGGCGGCTTACTGATAGCAGGCCAAACATTGGCTCCCGGGAGTCAAGCTACCGTATCTGGTGCCGTGGTCTCTGTTGATAATAACAACGTGGTAGTCGACGGTATCACTCACGCATACCTACCAGTACCGACTCCAACAGCCACTCCCATCATAGTCAACGGAAAAGCTGCACAAATACTTCCAAACGGCGGCTTGATCATCGCCAGCCAAACACTCACGCCAGGTACCCAAGCCACCGTTGCCGGAGCCGTGGTTTCCGTTGGTGCGGGCAACTTCGTCGTCGATGGAACCACACATGCGCTCTCGCCCCCAGCAACAGAATCGCCTACCCCATTACTGATAGCCGGACAATCCGTGCAGAAAGCCTCAGATGGCGCCTTCATCGTCGGCAGCATGACAATCACGCAAGGAAGCCAGGCCACGATAGCAGGACACGTCGTCTCCGTAGGAGCCAGTGCGCTCGTTATCGACGCCTCCACTCACTCAATACCGCCCAACACCCTATCTTTCGACTTGTCAACCCCACTCTCGATCGCCGGCTACCCCATCCAAAAAGCTTCCGGCGGCGCCTTAGTAATAGGCAGTCAAACAATCCCCCAAGGCAGCGTAGCAACAATCTCCGGCACCGTAATCTCAGCCGGCAGCAACAACGAAGTAATTCTAGACGGCACAACCCACGCCTTCCCCGCACCCCCCAGAGTCACATTCACAGGCACAGCTCTCCCGCTCTCAATACCCAGCATCGTCTTCACGACCGCCAACACAGCCATAACACTCACATCCGGCGCTACGTTCCAGAGCGACGGGAGAGTCGTGACATATACCGGAGCGAGCGTATCGGTTGTGACAGAGGCTACGAGTGCGATTAGTGGTACGGTTACTGTTGCGTATCAAGCGTCGTCTGAGCCGGCTGTTATTGGAGGAATGATCGCGTCGGCGTTTGGGAGTGGGGCTGCTGCTTCGAGTGGTGCGCTTTTGAAGGGGAGTGGGGATCCGAGGTCTGCGAAGGTGTCTGGGAAGGTGAATTCGGGCCCGGCACTTGGGGCGGGTGGGAAGGTGGAGTGTGGGACGCTGTTGATGAATGGAGTTTTGGGACTTCTGGGATTGGTTGTAGGGATGGGATTGCTAGGGTGACGATTTACTGATTATACGTTATATTTTACTTACTTTTAATCCATGTATATAGGTTAAACATCTACATTCCATCAACCATCTACCCCCTTCGTTTCTCTCCCACTCCTATCCCCCCCTCTCACACCCTCCAAAGTCCTCCCCATCCCTCCTCATCGCCGCACTCGGTCCCCTCCGTACATACGTCATCCCCACCAGATCCCCCTCCTCTCTCAAAACCTCCCACGACCCGATCCCCGCATCCTTCGGCCCCCTCCTCGTCCCCCTCCCGCCCCCGCCGACGATCAGATTACCAGGCCGATAGCTCTCGATGGCTTCCATGCGCCGGATGGCCGAGTGGTGGATCTTGGCGTTTTCGGGTATGTCGCGGGTTTCGCCTAGGGGTCTGTATGTTTGTGTGAGTTCGGGGTCAGCTGATGATTTCTGTGTGGAAGGAACAACAGTGCGGTGGAAATGATACGAACAGGGGGAGAGAGATGGCTTTCCAGGAGCCGTCGGGGCGCAGGTCCATGCGTCGGAAGGGGAGGTATTCCATTATTTTCCAGCTTAGGACGGAGGCGACGGTGAGCCCGTTGTTGAATTGGAGACAGTCGTGCAGGGTGCCTTTGGTGAAGGCATCGGTGAGGTGTTTGTGGAATTCGGATGACGCAGGTTGCTCGGGCTTCTCATCATGCGGGCTACTAGCAGTTTCCGGTGAGTCTTGCCCACCGGGGGAGGTGGTAACGCGGATTTTGGGCATGTCTGATCGGGGTTGACGGTTTGTGGTGAAGCCGAGGGAGGGAATATTGTAGTCCTGGTCACAGCATTTATACTCGAGCATCTGTTCGGCGTCAAACTCAAGGCCGGCACGCTGAGCTTCACGGACCATCCACACCAGGGGACCATGACTCAAGGGCGACTCTTCTCCAGCTTTCGTATCTAGAGGCCAACCTCCACCCAAGTCGGCGTGGCAGCCGGGAAACCACAATTCTTCGATATCTTGGGCCGCCGCTTCGTCTTTGTCGGCTTCGTCGTCGTCGAGATGAACGGTTGGCTGGAAGGAGGCCATTGAGGTCCCTGAGCGGATCGAGCAAGCATCCGCCGTGGGATCGCGCGAGACGGCTGGGCTTGGGCTCCGTAGCCGATCTGAGTTGCTTCCACGGGGATCAAGGCGACTCCTTTCGGAGGAATGCTGTCGAGGAAGATTGGAAGTGCGATGCTTCCTTCGAAAACGATCCCTATTCTGCGCATTCGGTTTCTCGCCCCTCGTCATCCAATTGTCGTTAGGGCCCGTTTCCTGTCCTCTTCGATGTCGAAGACATTGCTCATGGGGCTTGGATGTTCTGGTCTCGGACAGGAGGTCTGATCGAAACTTCGCCCTCCGTTCATCGATAGATACAGCATGCCGTATCACTTTGGCCGAACTGCGGGCGGTATAAGGGAACTTCGAGCGTTTCATCCAAGCGCTTTCGAATCTTGGTACACTGTTCACTATAAGTCCCTTAGCGGCTATCGTCACGTCCATTGATTCTGTTCTATTACCTGTGTCGAAGAGACCCAAAAATCTTATCCGCCTGACTGGACGGCTGAAAGTGTTGCGAAAAGCCTTGAGGAAGCGAAGTAGCTCCTTTTTCTTCTCCTTCTCTTCGGCGGTGTTCTCTTCCCTTTCCTGCCATTGAGCGAAAGCCTTCCATGCAAACCGAGCCATTTCCTGATTTCCGGCGCTGAGAAGGCCCACATGGTCAAGCATCTCAGCAAGAAAACGCGCTACATAGGCCCCGCGACTGAAGCCGAATATAAAGATATCGTCATCATCATAGCACTGCATTAGAAATTGGTACGCCCCCTACTCACGCGGATTCAATTTTCCACTTGACAAAGTGCAGATTTCAGGGGCAATCATACCATGACATGTACATCAAAGGACGTGCCTATGGCGGAGTCCTTGGCCTTCTGGTACCAGGAGTTTAGTCGAGCCAGCCTGCTCGTATGGGAGAATGATCTCGTGTTGACGTAAGTGCCAATCCCCGGCTAGGACATGGTTTAGAGAAGCTTCTCAGTGGCATGTCGTTCGACTAGAATGTACCTGATAATAATGTTCTGTGCGACGTGTTCAGCAGGGGCTAAGCTGTAATCCAGAGGACGGATTACTATCGCCATTATCATGATCCAGCATCCCATATATTTTCAGAATGTTACTATCGGCAGAGGTACCTTGATGGCCATCAATAATCTTCTCCCATCAGGGTTCGTCAGGACCCTCACCTGAGAACTTGTTCCCCGTTCCATCGAAACAAAGGATGACCTAAGCGTCGGTCAGCCAGGAAACCGCTTGCCACCTATCATGCTGCTACCCTGCTTCTTTGGCGATAGGGGCCCTGAGGCTGGATGCCATTTGGCAGTCCAAGGACATGCTGTTTTACACTCTCAACTGGGCCTGGCATGTTTGCAGGGAACTGAGATCGTCATGGAAACCTTCATCACAGAAAAGGAAGCGTGTTCGTAAGAAAATACATCAAGATTGACAAAAAATGATAGAATCAAAATCCTAAGAGTGGCATATAGTAAGAGTGATAGAAGGCGCGATGACGATCCGAAGCAAAAGCCAAAAGCTACACATATCGTGTGGACGCTGGCCGCAGATCAGTCAACGCAGAAGGTCACCAGAGCAGAAGCGAAGTAAGGGAGCCGCGTCAGATCTACGAGATGTCTGATGCAATCCAAGTGGAGTGCATATCAATCGAGATCTGAATGGTAGAAGGTCGATATCCAAATACGATTCGAGCATATGAACAATAGCTGATAGTGATAGGTCCAGAGATTCTATGCTCCCGCAGCTCTCCGTGCGGCACTTCGAACTTGAGGGAGGTCTTGACGCGTCTTGTTCGACTCGAAGATGTCAAGATGCAGCAGTCTAGCCATTGAAAGGCACTTGATTGCTCCACGGAGTGGGGACGGAGTGAGGAAATATCAGAGACCTCCCGCAGGGAAGGGGATTAGCGTGATTCGATCGATAGCTTCCGTAGCCAAGGCGCGCTAGTGTTGTAAATTCCGTGAATCAAAAGCGACGCCTAACATCTCCGAACTTTCCTTTGCAAGCCTCAACTTTCGATCCATCTGTACCTAGCTGCACAAGACAAGCCAGAAAGACCAAAAGCTCTTTAATATGCTTGATTTGGCGTATGTGGCATAGGTCTATGACCTAATATACCACTAATGCACTTCGCTCCTACCATTCGAAGATTGACGCCGACCAAACATGCTGAACCAGTGATCTGATTCAAATCATACACGACGAAGCTGATTGAAGTGGATGGTCCATTGATATTCAACTGGAGCCTCGGTCTTGTTCGACTTGAAGCTATGCGACAAGCGGACAAGATGCTTTGGTTGATGCTATGCAGAACCTTCACAATGGCAGATTATTGGTCTTTCCCCCTTCATCTTCTCCTCTTTATCATTCCACTTGTAGTAGCTCGGCCATGCGCTTTGCAGATCATGAGTCTAAAAACACCAGCTTCATGAGCAGACCCCTGTGAGGAGAAACCCGGTGTTCACAGATAGCATCGTCATACCGAACGCCATGCATCAAAGCATATAATCACACAACCAATGAAAGTGCGATGAACAAGCGGTATTGATGGGCTGCGTTGGCGAGGAAGTTACGATGACTTCGCTGTTGACCATTTCTCCCGTCGCGTGCACAGTCTCCTTTCTCTAATTGTTCTATGCTCGCTAGGCACAGCTCTCAAAATGCTTCGTAAAATCTCTGCCAAATTCGGCAAAAGTAAAAGGGACGAGGTGAACGGTGCCAATGGGACAAACGGCACCGTTAACGGAAGTGATACCAATGGCACCAACACCAACAGCAGCGGCGCAAATGGCAATTCAGCTGGGAAGCCGAGTCTTGACAACCGTCAAAGCACATTCGGCTTCACATCCAGAAAAACAAGAGGAGAAACAGTCGACCATTCGAGTAGCAGGGGCGAGGTCGAGCAATCTTTCGCCCAGTTCGCTCAGTTGATTCATGCTTCGCGTAGACCTCTACCCACGCAATCAGGAGATGGGACTTATCTTGACCACAAAGAGCCTTCGGGCTTGATGTCAGATATGAGAGCTTTAGGGTTCAAGGACGTTCATACGTTAATGGACGTCATGAAAAACAAGGCAACGGGAGCTCTACAAGACGACAAGAAGTACCTGATGGAGAAAACTATTCAGGTAGGCTGACACTTGCATTGTGCGCACTACATAGATTGACGTGATTGTAGCTTGTCGCCGCCCTCCCAACGACATCAAAGACGAGAGTCGACCTTACCAATGCCTTAGTATGCTCGGACTCCTGCCCTTGTATGTTCAATGTGTTGCTCACGCCAGTGCTCAGATCGACGAGCTATGGAACTCACTGCAACATCCGCCTATGAGTTATCTCGGAGACAAATTTGCTTACAGGCAGGCTGATGGATCGAACAACGTGAGTTAGATGTGTCACAACGCTATAGCTGCTGACCGCTTCAAGAATTATCTTTTTCCAAAACTGGGCGCTGCCAATACTCCTTACGCTCGATCTGTTCCACCAAATACAATCTCTACGGGAGCTTTGCCAGATCCAGGTCTCATATTCGACAGTGTCATGGCGCGGGAAGAATTCAAGCCACAGTAAATTCCATTTCCTATACTAAGTAGTATATCGAGTTGCGAGACATGTTACGGGTGTATTCCCATCAGATATGTTCTGGTCTTTTCTTCATCACACCCTATCACGTTACTCTGCTGCGCTTCAAGGAAATGTTGCTGAGCCCGGGGTTTACGCAGTCCCAACAAAGTCTCCAGCGTGTTCTTCTATTGGGCATCATTGATTATTCATGATCTCTTCCAAACCGATCATCGAGATTTCAATAACTCACAGACTTCGTCGTACCTCGACCTCTCAACGTTATACGGAGACACGCAGGATGACCAGGATCAGATTCGTACGTTCAAAGATGGGAAGTTGAAGGCAGATTGCTTCTCGGAAGAGAGGCTCCTCGGTTTCCCTCCTGGATGTAAGTACTACTTGCTCTCCAACGTCTTCCCTCGTTTCCACCTTTACTTGGTGACGTGAGATCTGTCTCAAGAGCATGTACACCTGTGTTTTGTCTCACGAGTGAATCCTACCGGTGGGGAGAAAATGCTGACAATAAAATCATATAGGCGGTATATCTACCAATCATGATCCTATGGCACATACTAAACTTGACCGTAGGCGTCCTGCTCATCATGCTCAACCGCTTCCACAACTATGTTGTCGAGCAGCTTGCTGTTGTGAACGAGAATGGGCGTTTCCACAAGCCCAACGAGGGTCTTAGCCACGAGTTGACGGAAAAGTCATGGGCAAAATATGACAATGATCTTTTTCAGACGGGCAGACTAATTACATGTGGACTCTACATCAACATAACGTTGATGGACTACCTTCGTACAATCGTCAATCTGAACAGAAGCAATACCACCTGGACTCTGGATCCAAGGGCAGATATGGGTAATACCAAAAATGCGACCGCTAGCGGTGTGGGCAATCAGGTCTCTGCAGAGTTCAATCTTGCATACCGCTGGCATTCTTGCATAAGCGATAAAGATGATCAATGGACGCAGGAGCTGTATAGAAAGCTATTTGGAAAGGAAGCTGAAGACGTTACTCTTCAGGAGCTGCTTCAGGGTCTTGGCAAATGGGAACAGTACGCTGCATTTTCATTTTGTATCCTCTCCCGTCTTGACCGTATCGCGAGTTGCAACACAAGTCTCATGGAAATGTTCCTCTAACGACGAGTGTCATGAGTCAAATCGATGCTTCGAACATAAAGTACTGACTCCGGCATTATACAGTTCACTGCCCAAAGATCCACAATCACGTCCGTTTGCGAATCTTGAAAGAGACGCTGAAACTGGGAAGTTCCCCGATGACGGTCTGGTAGAGATTTTGACAAGCTCAATTGAAGATACTGCGGGTAAATAGTTCCACTATTCCACTGATAGCCGAATCTTTGAGGCTGATATTAGCTATATGTAGGTGCATTCGGACCAAACAACATACCAAAATGCCTCAAAGCTATCACCGTTCTAGGCATGCAGCAGTCAAGAGCATGGAATCTTGGGTCTTTGAACGAATTTCGAAAGTTCTTTCATCTGAAGCCTCATGAGACCTTTGAAGATATTTGCGAGGATCCTCCAGTGGCGGACCAGCTGAGACACCTGTAAGGTCGACTATCACTCACCTACTAGAGAAGACGCTGACCGCTGTAAGCTATGAGCATCCTGATTATGTGGAGATGTATCCTGGCATGGTCTCAGAAAGTGCTAAAGTTCCGATGGTACCAGGTGTTGGAATAGCTCCGTGCTACACCATCTCTAGAGCCATACTCTCGGATGCAGTAGCCTTGGTCAGAGGTGACAGATTTTACACGATAGATTATAACCCGAAAAACCTTACAAATTGGGGTTTCAGTGAGGTTCAATATGATCTATCAGTGAATCAAGGATGGTACGCATTCCCAAAGATCGCTGACGAGCACCATCTAATCTCGACAGCGTGATGTACAAGCTGTTTCTGCGAGCATTTCCCAATCATTTCAAAAGCAATTCAATCTACGCACATTACCCCATGACAATTCCTAGGCAAGTCATTGGGCCCCACATTGTGGTTAACGTACTAATATCGTATAGCGAAAATACCAAGATCATGCGTAGTCTTGGGAGAGAAAGCCAATATTCCTGGGATCGGCCTCAGAGAATGTACGCGCCACACTCCGCTTCGATGTCTTCATACTGATGTGTTTCTAGCCCACCAAGAGTCAATTTCACCTCCTACAAAGCTGCCAAATACATCCTGGAGCACGCGAAGGAATTCAACGTCGTATGGAACGACGGCTTCGAATGGCTTATGGGCAAGCAGGGGCTTGACTTCATGCTTGCTGGAGACACTTCGTTTCATGCCAAGCAACGAAACCTCATGGGTGCTTGCTTATACCGCGACCAGTGGCACAAGCAAGTCAAGGAGTTCTATGAGTATATCACGCTCAAATTACTTACAGAGAAGAGTTGCAAAATTGCTGGAATAAATCAGGTTGATATCACGCGAGAGTATGCTCTCACCGTCCAACTGCAACAGTATCGCTGGCTAATCGCACAAAGCGTCGGAAACCTTGCACATGTGCACTTTGCTGCCAACGTCTTTTCTCTACCCCTGAAGACCGACACCTCACCCAACGGGGTCTACTCGGAGCAGGAGATGTACATGGTCCTAGCGGTGATATTTACCTGCATCTTTTTCGACCTTGATCCCGCGAAGTCGTTCCCTCTCCGCCTGGCTGCGAAAGCAGTGACTCAGCAGCTTGGAAAGCTTGTGGAAGCAAATGTCAAGATGGTCAATGCGACAGGCTTCATAGCTGGCATTGTTGATGGGATGCATCAAACCCACAGCCCTCTTACAGACTATGGGGTCCACATGGTCCGGAGGCTCCTGGAAAGCGGAATGGGTACAAGCGAGATCACTTGGTCTCAGATTGTTCCAACGGCTGGTGCGATGGTTGCCAACCAGGCCCAAGTGGTAGGTCTCTGTGGCGATCTGTAAGATATTGTCTCTGACAAAGATCTCCAGTTCACACAACTTCTTGACTACTACTTGTCCGATGAGGGCAAGATGCATTTACCTGCCATCAATAGTATGTCTTCTCACAGTCCAATAATTCAGACATAGGACATCAATGCTGATATGATTATTTCTTAGAATGGGCAAAGACGGACGGCCCCGAAGCCGACAACAAGCTCCTCCATTATGCGATGGAGGGCATCAGACTTAATGGGACCTTTGGCTCGTACCGACTATGCACCGTAGAAATGACCATCGATGACAACGGCCGTCCAGTACATGTCAAGCCAGGGGATAGAGTCTTTACCAGCTTCGTTGGTGCAAATCGCGAATCAGAGTTTTTCATTGACCCAGATACCGTCAATATCGATCGGCCAATGGAGAATTACATACACTATGGATTAGGACCTCATGCTTGCCTGGGTGGAGAAGCGAGTAGAACTGCATTGACTGCCATGTTGAGAGTGGTTGGTCGACTTGACAATCTTAGGAGAGCACCAGGTCCACAAGGGTACTATCACCTCTGCGGTCTTCTTTCATCATGTTTCGCTTGAACGTCTGCTAATCATGACCTTTGCAGACAATTGAAGAAGATACCTCGACCAGGGGGTTTTTATATCTACATGAGAGCCGACCATGGGGCCTACTTCCCATTTCCAACAAGTAGGTTCAGTCAGAACCAAGGCGTAGGAGCTTTGCTAACTTGGCACAACAGCCATGAAGATCAACTGGGACGGAGAATTGCCGCCACTAAAGAAGATGTGATGAGAAGCATACGACCGTAGTACTGATCGAAGGCGGAGTAAAGCAATAGCATGGCACCCTCAATTCAATTTCTATCGGTATGGGAGAAGTAGAAGTCATGATATACAATATTATGAAGCAAAGGATGGTGGGGCCGGGGCCGCGTATTGATTCGAGGGATACCTAGGATATTGCCTAGATCCTTGTCTGGACTCTATCAACGTTTAAGCAAGGTCTCATCTGTAATTCCTCGTTTTGAAATTTCGCTTTCCATGCATTCTAATCCCTACCTACGTGCGTGCGTGCGTACGTAGTAGTAGATCTAGCTGCCACTAGTCCGCTTGAGGCAAGTCCGTCATGCCTCCCCACCAATATAATTTTGAGATCAAAGATGCATTGCACATCCACTACTAGTAAGCTGATCTCGCCAGCTTGTTTGCATGATCTGCAAAGCTGTTGCTTCGTGCTCAAATTGAAATTGCAGAGACAAGGTCATCATATTCTTACGGAAATACCCTCGCAGACATGTCCGAAATTACACATCCCACCATCAAAGGTGCCGTCCTACTCAGTCCAGACCCAACACTGGCTCCGTATCGTGTCATGACTGACATGTTTACTCAGATGGCTGGTTCCGCGAGATCTCTGACATGTGGCCTGGCCAGGCGATGACCCTCAAAGTGAACCAGGTCCTCCACCATGAGAAATCCAAATACCAGGACGTTCTCATCTTCGAATCTAGCGACCACGGCACCGTACTCGTGCTCGATAATGTCATACAATGTACTGAGCGTGATGAATTTGCGTACGTCGCACATCGCAAGACCACGTGCTTCTCCTACTGATGCTAGGACGATACAGCTACCAAGAAATGATCACCCACCTCGCCATGAATTCCCATCCAAACCCCAAATCCGTCCTTGTCATTGGCGGTGGTGATGGTGGTGTCCTCCGCGAAGTCGTTAAGCACTCCACCGTCGAAACCGCTATCCTATGCGATATTGATGAGTCCGTCATTCGTCTATCTAAAAAATACCTTCCTGGCATGAGCATCGGCTTTCAACACCCTAATGTCTCTACCCATATCGGCGACGGCTTCAAGTTCCTGGCGGACAAGAAAAATGAGTTTGATGTAATCATCACGGATAGCAGTGATCCAGAGGGCCCGGCGGAGAGTCTATTCCAGAAGCCATACTTCGAGCTGCTGTACGGTGCATTGAAAGAAGGTGGTGTCATTACCACTCAAGGTTGTTCGTCCTCTTCTTTCCCCTATTCATCGTTTCTCCGTAGATAATTACTCTCAGACCTCTAGACTATGCTAACTAATTACTAGCGGAGAATCAATGGCTGCATCTGTCCCTTATTACCGACCTCAAGAAATCCTGCAAAGAAGTATTTCCCACCGTCGAGTATGCATACACTACTATCCCTACATACCCTAGTGGCCAGATCGGATTCATGGTATGCTGCAAAGCCAAAGATCTGGATGTGAAAACACCTCTAAGGAGCTGGAGTGTAGAGGAAGAGGAAAAGCTGTGCCGGTACTATAATAAGGATATCCACAAGGCCAGCTTCATTCTCCCCAGTTTTGCACGGAAGGCGTTGAGGTAGCCTCTCCAAAGGTAGTCAATGGAGATATAGAGGTGGGCAGGCAGTCGTCACGCCACGTGAACCAACGGATGAATCATGAGGGACAGGTCGAAATTCACGAGATTCTCAGAAACAATGGCATAGGCTGGACGAAGAACAAATAAAATGATACCCCAATGAAAGTGCGTTTCTGTCAAAAACCCAGGCCACTTCTTGCATTATCGAACAACACAAAGTCGCACACTGCAATGAGGCCGCCAATTACGAATATTTATGTTCACTAATAAGACGCCTTTTCGTCCTTCTCACTCATCTCTCCGACATCTAGCGCGACCAGAAATCTACTCACGCAGTTGTAAGCCGCTACCGTAGCGGTGATCTCCACCACCTCTTGCTCCGCAAACACACTCCTCACATTCGCAAAAATTTCTGCATCGACCTTTACGCCGATGGTCATAGCGTCACAGTAGGCCAGCACAGCTCTATGTCTTTCACTCAATCCACCACTTACCTCTTCCTGAAGAGCATCCTTCCCATCTCCCCCAGTCGTCTAGGCGATGTCGGGGTCAGCAGTTGCACTTTAGGAAACATCGATTGAGTAATGTGACAGATCTGAAGCTTCAATGCTCCTGAAATATGTCTCGCACCTCCATGTACTTCCTGGGCATGAATCACTTCGAAACGCCGCTTACATTCTCCCAGCCCTGCCACGCCTTCCTCTGTTTCACGTCTTCCACGACCTCCTCACTCAAGCCTCCCTCGGCCCTTAGGATGGGAGCATGATGCTCCCATTCGTAAGCTGCGCGGTTGAGCACCGCCACCCGACAAATACACAGCTCGCGGATGCCTGCGGGGAGGGAAGTCTGGGTACGGATGGCGCCGAGGAAGGACGACCATCCGGCGGCGACGGGGGGTGAGTGAAGGAGGGTGAGGTCGAGGGGCTGGAGGCCGTTTGGTGAGCGGCGGGCGGAGAGCTGGGCGTAAGCTGCGGCGGCAGAAGGCGCAGATGAGGCCCGCAGAGTGGAAGAGGAGGGTTCTGTGGGAGGAGTCAAGGGCGCGTAGGGGAGGCGCATGGTCGATAGTAGTCAGGTATGTTGACAAACGGGTGTCTGCAGTTCAAGATGCTCTATTGGCTTAGGGACGTTGAGTTGACAGGTCTTCTGGGTGTGTGATGGGTATCGGAAGGCCATATACTTCCGCGGTAGGCGACTTCTCCTCGAGGTACGAGGCCAAAAATAGACGTTGAAGATGGAAAAAGCGGAGAATCACACAACTGCCGCACCGATCTACTAAGGTATGTACGATTGCTCATCTGGACCCCACGACTCTTGTCCCCACGCTAATGTTAATCTCGCATTATCTCACGCGAAGACGTGGCTTAGTGTCAGCGAAGTCACGCGAAAAAGGCTGCTAGCCTGGTTAGCACAGAGGTCCAAGCTTCCATGGGACTCAAATAACAAATCTGAAGGGGCTTCTAGAACGATACTAGATGCAAATGGAAGCATCGAGGCGATCCTCAGCCGCGTATCACTAGACGGCATTGGGGTTAGAAGAATATATCCCTGTCGAGCGGTATTTGCTCGGAAACGTCAATCTCCTGCCTGTCAATCTGTCACGGCTACGGAGTAATATAATATTAATTATTATTACCTTCTTAACGCCACATCCAAAATCTCTTCACTTTGCACACACATCCAGACATCTGGATCGCCTTGAGACACATGGTGGCGTACTTCTGCACAAGGCACCATGTTTAGGAATTTCTTTAAGCTAATGAAAACCCGTACGAGGGTGGGCCTTGTGAGGCAATTCCACCATGGTCGTCATTTTGTTCCTATGGGGCCGGGCGTAGGCTCCGAATCGAGTATCACATATCATGCAACAATATACTCTAGTCCCATGTCCCACAAGATCTTGCTTTGTACAATTTTCGTCTTCATCTTCATACCCATAATGTTCCACTATTCTACTATTACGTGCTGCATCTCCATGAAGATCTCATCACTGCATCGAGAACATGTCGATTTCTACAAAGCGTGCCTGTGATGCCTGCCATCGTCGAAAGGTAAAAACAAGCCATCGTGTGAACCCGCCTCCTGTTGGTCGTCGGTCCTGACGACTGCCAACTTCATAGGTCCGCTGCAACAGCCGGCAGCCATGTGGGAATTGCAGCCAAGCTGGGCTATCGTGCACTTACGATGCCGTTCCGCAAAAGAAGGGACCCAAGGGCAGCAGAGCCAAAGTTATCTCTGCTTTGCGAGAGATGCAGAAACAGTCGGACTTGACTCAGATGATGCAAGAAGGGAAGAGCAGCTTTGGAAGCCCACCAGCATCGCCGCTATCCTACGCCAGGGCTCCCCATCTGCTATCTCAGGAGTTAATCCAAGGCTGCACGGAATTCTTCTTCGCCCAGATGTACCCTACCATGCCCATCCTGTATAGAGAACAGTTGCGGCAGACCGTCCGTGATATTGGCCATTCAGTCGAGGCTTACTGCCTAATCACCGCTTTTTGCGCCTTCCTGCTCATTCAACCCGGCATCGTGCTGAAGGCGGTCCACATCGTGGAAGAGCAAGCTAGCTTGTTACCCAACTCGAGATTGGGCACTCTACTGATGGAAGATTCTACTCGCCTCCGGAAGGGCTTCGACTATATCGAGAACCCTACAGTCAATACCGTCATCACCTCCTTCTTTCTACACGGTTGCTGTTCCGGACTTAATAGGCATAACACAGCTTGGTTTCACCTCCGCGAGGCAACAGCACTAGCTCAGATTCTCGGCATGCAGGATGAGAACACGTATTTCTTTGACAATGTGGTCGAGACGTCGCGCAAACGGCGACTCTTTTGGTTGTTATTCGTGACAGAAAGGCAAGTTGATACATGCAACATCCACAACTTTTGCCAATCAGGTTTTCATTTATCCGCACAGCGTATCTATTTTTGCTTCTAAGTTCATCAGCTAATGAGAAAGGTTTACAGAGCTTACGCACTGAAGAAACATCGATCCCTGACCCTTCATGCAACCATCAACCTTCCAGCGGTAGATCAAGACCCGTCAAACTCAACAGCCGGGTTCATCTACCTCGTCAACCTCTACCGCCCCTTCAACGACACCTTCATCGGTCTCTGGAACAGATCCCGGACCGACTGTTCTCCCTTCACCCTCGCCCGCCTGCAACACCAGCTCACAGACGCACTACCCGCCTTCTTAAACACCACCGAGAGCCAAGCTGCCGATCTGCGCACCTCCCAGCAATGGCTCCGAACGATGGTCTGGCAGCTCTCGATCGCCAACGGCTTCCTCTCCTCGACATCGCCCGACACCTCCATGACATTCAGATTCCCCATCGAAATAGCCCGAAACCTCGTCGCCGTCACCGGCCAATTCTCCAAGCAATCAATGGAGATTCACGGCATCGGCTTGGTCCGTATCCCCCCTAAATCTCGAACGCACCTCGTCCCCTCACACTAACAACCCCCTTTCAGATCGAGAAAATCTTCGACGTCGCCTGCACCCTCGTCGACGTCATGTCCTGCGTGCCCATCGAGTCCTGCAGGTTCGAGCCCGGACCGCAAGAATACCTCAACCAGCTCCTGCTCCTCATCTCCACCCTGCGCGGCGGCGAGGACCGCTATCTCCCGCTCGTCCTGGTCAAGATCCGCGACACGCTGCCTGCGATCGGCTCGGCGCTGCCGCAGCAATTGGTCATGAAGACGGCCGGCAACGGTAACGGTAGCGGGATGACGGAACAGTTGAAGCGGGAGTCGAAGTCCAGCTCGGAGAATTCGAGTCCGTACTCGACGCCGGGTGTTATGCAGTACTATCGATTGGCGTGATCGATTCCTGGAGACCGTAACTGCCACGAGCCAGCTAAATATTCCTATCCGGAAGACCGCATGGCGTAAGTCCTCACCACCTAACATTCATCCACCTCCTCAACCCGCACTACCTAACGCATTCCAGCTTACTCAGTCTCAACCCTTCTCAGGACCCCAACCCTCCAATCGTTACATTGGCGAGCGGGTTCCGGTTCTGCTTTCCCACGGAACAATGCCAATCGACAGTCAACTCTACACCATATCCTGGCCTGGCCTGGCAGGGCCATTCATTGCAGGCAGGGGATTTCGGTTGGAGATTTGGCAGAAATTCCTGTGAGATGAAGTGCTATGCCCGGATGGATGACCTACTATGTTGTAGGCTCCATGCCAATCAAGGGGAAAGCCAAAGATAGCCAGAGATACGAGACTTGGGCCTGGGACGGAAGATTCGATAGGCAGATAGATAGATTCGGCAGATGAGTGTGGGAGTGTAAGGTTGTATACGCTCGCTGGTTCGAGATCTACCTTTTTGTTCTTGGGATGGGTGTGAGTTTTTGATTTACGAGTGTGTGTACTAGAGGAGATACATAGGTACAAATAAGGCTACGAATGTATGTTGGATAGATTAGCCTGTTTTTGTAAAGTGGAATTATATCACCATTTGAGACGTTGCTTCAGGGGAAGCTAAACACCTTTCTCCATACTCGATTCTTTTACAATATGAAGTTTATAGTACATGGTCTACGAAAGACATCGATCGCTATAGCAAACAAAGCAATGAAGCCAACGCGTGATCCAAGAAATGCATACATTTCCCCATCCCCAAATCCACCCCCCATCTATTCGTCTTCCTCATCCGCCCCTCCGCCTCCATTCGCACCACCGTGCAACACCCCCATCCCCCCCTCCCCCCTCTTCCCCTTGCCAAACACCTCCCTGCCCCACCCGAGCAACTGATAACACCACCCCCCACCCACCAACACGCCACTAACAACATTAACGACCCTAACCACCAAATGCAGAAACCCCCCCCTCTCCTCCCTTATCGTCAGCAAAATCGGTTCGATGTCGAATTTGAAAAAGATGCCCGGCACGCTGCGCTCGTTGACGGCGTGGCTCTGCGAGGTGACGGCGTATTGGTTCGTGACGATTGTGGAGGCGGTGGTGGAGGAGGGGTTGGGGGTGGGGGAGCGGGTGTAGATTGTGGGGACGACGGAGAGGTAGTATTGGTATTTGTAGAAGTGGGAGGGGGTGGTGGCGTGGGTTCTGTCGAGGGGGTTGAGGAGGGAGGGGTAGAGGGCTCCGAAGGAGAGTTCGTTGATGGTGTGGGAGAAGTTGAAGGCTGTTTTGTTGGGAGAAGTTGAGCGGTTAGCGGATGGTTTTTTTGGGCTTGACTCAATGGAGAGATGGATTGGAGGGATCTATGGATGGGTATATGCAATGTGAGGAGAGGGAGACGTACCACTGTGGTCCAGATGCTGCCCGAATTCCATATACCCGTGCCCTCGCGCCGTGATGTGGAAATCCCCCTGCACCTTATTCCCCTCCAGACTGCCAAACACCCGACAGCTATCCGCCACCTCCCCCCTCTTCACCCTCGGCGTCTTCTTGAAGTTCCGCTTCTGACTCCTCACCTCCCCAAGCACGTGCCCGACGTGCGTGTCCTCCTCCTGCTCCTTCACCATCTCCCCGCTCTCCAACGTATGGCTTCCCGTCCAGCGCGACCAAGTGGTCGCATCGCGCCGCAGCATGTCGCCGGCGAGGATCCGATCGCCAGACGCATCTTGGACGTTGATGTGGAGGTCGGAGCAGAGCATGGGGATGACGATGTCGAGGTTTATCTGGAGTTCGTGGGAGACGCCTTTCTCGACGGAGAAGAGGTGGGATTCGTGGCCGGAGTACCATCGTCGGAGCTCGGTGAAGGAGAGGAGGGTACTGATGACGATGAGGAAGAGGGTCGTGTAGCCGCCGGTGGATGTGCGACGGGTGTAGGTGGGTTTGGTTTTCGCTGTGGGGGTCAATGTGTCAGCTGGAGCTCTTGGGATGGTGACGGCGGTACAGGAGCTGGGCATGCATCGTATAAAAGGGAGGGTCTCCGTCACAGAAAGCGTCTTTTCTGTAGGGAATATGGGCAGAAGGAGTCTTACGGAAGGCATCGAAGCTCCTTATGCCTTCGGAGAAGCCCTTTTTCTCCCCAAAGGCGCTCTCGTCAAGTCCATGGTCTGTGAACCCGTTCATGAGGAATTCCGTTGATCATCGGTCCATTAGCATACAGGCGATCCTCTGACTAAAACCATGTGTCTGAACGGTCTCTGGCGAGTCTATTGTCGAAGATGCCAGCTAGGTGTTGCTAAATTCAGCCTCTAGAAAATCCAGCCCTATGAAACTCAGCCGCCTCCGCGACGGGGCAAAGCACTACCTTATTTCTAGAATATGTTGTAAGGCTTTGCTCAAAGATCAGAGGTTAATGTTGGACGGGCCTTTGGTATTCGGGACTTATGTGATTGAGAAGGGGCAAAGTGCTGGCTGATTTTAATAATCCAGCAAAGGTTTCATCACCCCAATTCTAACTCGCATGATGATGATCAATCGTTCTATTCTACATGCGCTCACAGTAGATGCTGTTGGACCGAAACCAGTGGCTGTAGCAAGAGCCCCACCAGTGGACTTATCAAGCTATCCTTACTGAACCAGCAGTGCCTTCATATTGAAGATGGCCATTTCATAACCCACATCCAGTGCAGTCAATGCACATCAAGCGACTAATCCAATCTGCCGAGATCTCACAAGAACGTAACTCCTTCGCACCGTGCATCGCAGGTATGTAAGAAAGTCGTGACACATATAAGGTACCTGAGGTACGGAGTCCATTCAATGATGTTGACGTCATGAAGATGATGGAGGGACGGAAATCGTCGAGGAGAAGGATGTTGACCTGCGAACGACCTCATATACTCCGTCGAGTCATCACTGGCGGCCTCCTCGTCTGACTATTCCGAATACTATATCCAGAATGTCAGGTACTTTACGATCCTTGGTTCGAGAGACTTGAGCCGTCGGCCAAGACGTAGGTAGCTTGACCATCCATCAGCTCAACCTGAAGAATTGGTTGTAAGCTTCAGCATGCTCACGGATTTCCACCCTCACTTACAGTGCATCCGTCAGTATTGCAATTCTCGTAGTCCTTGCCAGAACAGTATTTGCCGTTCACCAACCCGCAATTACCGCTGGTATTACCGGTGATCTTGACAGTGAAATTGAGCGGCGTATAGGAGATCGGATTGTTCTGAGCCGTGGAGGAGATGGAAAGCCAGGTCTTTCCGTTCATGTCTTGACCCACTCCAAGGTAAGATGGAGCCCAGTTGCCCATGTCGGAACCATCGGTGCTCCAGGTGCAGGCCTTGGGTAGTGCGACACCTTGATTGTTGATGTAATACTGGGCGCTGGTCGGGTCTCCGTCATGCTGGAAGTAAGTGGCGGCGTCCGGACAGGTCAAGGGGTTTTTGCTATTGGGCTCTGTGTTCAAAGGCACGACCTCATCTTCAGTACCTGAAAGAGTATGTCAGCATAGAAGGCTACTGTACCATGATAATCTACGGACCAGGATAGTCAGTGCGACAAATCGCGGCATTGTTCGACAACTTGTTATGAACAGTCACAGCTCCCGTTCCTTGGATGCAAAGGTTCTTAGACAGATCCGGATTGGTCAAAGAGAGTTTTCCGTTAGAGTTGCAAGAGAGTCCGCCAACTGACTGACCAGTGGAGCCTTGCTGGGATGGCCATTGGGACTTCTGGTATCCTGCTGGGCATGCGTACGAGCACATTGCACCGGGCTTGCAGCCGTCGCCGCCGGGCACTGCCGTATCGATGTGGGTGACCAAGTTGCCCTCTATGGTCACATACTGAATACCAGACCAGCCACCGAGACCGGCCCACTCGACATCGATTGGTCCATACTCGGAGGGGAAAGTGGTGCAGTCAATCTCACTATCCGGGAATTCGCGGGTAAGACCTTGAACCTCGGAGGTGCTACTCAACGTGGGAGTAGAAGTCTGAATTGGAGAAGGCGTGGCCTCGGACAGAGTGTATGTCGGAGCCAACGAAGCTTGTGGAGTCAAGGTTGCGCTCACTTCGACGGCTTCTTCCGCGAAGCCTTTCAGGGTTGCAGACGATTCTACGGTGGTTTGCGCACCAGTGGGCTCAACAGCTGCATTGACCGAAGTGGTTGGCACAACTGTGGTTGACGTGACAGGGCTGGGCTGCACGACAGGCTCACCGCTCGAAGAGCATCCTGCAGGAACGTTGGTATCATCGGCCCATTTCAAGCTGCCGTTTTCGATACCCTCGCAAACCTCAGATTGATCGATCAATTGGCCGTTCAGCTCATATGCGATGACAGTTGGACCTGGGACATCGACGACTTTCACTACACGTCTGTCAACGTGCTGATGGCCGTGCTGGTGAGGGGTTGGGTTCGCGTTGACCAGTGGGGTGAATGAACCAGCAGCTGCTAGAGATACGACGACATTGGAAATCGAACGCAGGCGCATAGCTGATAGTTGACGCGACTGCTGGCTGAAGATTCGAGACTGAGAGCGGCTACGGGTTCTGTCGAAAAGGTCGATTGGAATACTACGTGATAATCACGCAGGGATCTTGACCGCAATCTCTACAATTCCACTTAATGATGCTACAGAAGCTGTTGATCTGCTACTGGAACGCAGGAAGTCAGCGTCACGTCGACCAGAAATTGCAACGCGCCTTGTACAGTCGCAGACAACGAATGATCACCAATACACACTGTTTTGAGCGAATGTAAGAATCAAAGAACGGGCCTGCTTCCTGGATTGAACATACATGATGTGCGCTACCACAGTTTGCTGATCGCAGATTGAGATTTGGGTCAATTGAGTGTTGATTTAGGAGAAGTTTGGGTTACGGCTTGCAGTAAGATATCAGGGTCAGAAGTATTTTCAGCTTTCTCCCTGAAAGATCGAATCAGATGGTGAACAAATGTGGTCCCGCTTGAAATGAGTGTTGTGATGTTGAGGAGTGAAGTGAGAAGGACAAAGGGTGCGTTGATACAGGAAACATGCCAAGCCAAGAGCACCACGTGCTTCGATCGTTCAGCAACCATGCCAAAGCCAAAGCTTCACTGTGACGCTTCAGATCTGACGTAGTATTTCTCGGCCATGGCAAAGTTTGAAGGAAACGCGAGATCTCGAAAGGCAGGCTGATCGGTACCTACCGAGGAGTATTTGATGGAGCAATTCTGGTGTTAGGCAGGCCTTTTATTGGATATCTCTGACACCTTATCAATGTGATGCTGAGGATAAGAACCAGATGTCGCTGCTTCTGTGATCCCTAGGTCTTCAGTGGAAGGAGTGTTTTGTAGAGAAAAGGATGTGCTGTGTGTTGAAGGTCAATGTAATGCATATACATTGCCAGTTTGTCGAGTGGTCGTTGTGCGGCGTTGTGACATTCAGGAAGGAGCGAACAGAAAGAGTGCAACTCACCCGGATCAGTTTACTACGTACAGCGCTGTCCAGGCTCCTCAGCCACATGAGCGATAATCCCACATGAAGCACGTGGAACATGCCCTATTCTAGGCAAGCTGTCCATGTCAATCTAATGACCGTTGGCCGTGGCTTGACATGTGGAAATGGAAATGTTCGGACCAAGCTTACCGCATATGGATTGTATGATGTTACCAGCGATATGTGACAAGGCTGATTTGCTTTCAAGAAGTCACTAGTGACAATCTTATATAACTTGGAGGCTGGTTATAGGAGACAACAGAAGGACACAAGATGAATTCGGACAAAGGTCAGGCTGTGGTGTCTTGCGACTGAAGCGGGTTTCGCTGGTACATATCACTCTCATCTTACACGCCTCGATCCATCTACGTAGATCGAGTCTGATTCAAGATGGTTGGTGTTGTTTGAAAGCATAGAGTGTACGATCTTTTGCTTTGGGTGTCATCACCCCAACAGCGACTTCTCTCAGGCCATGCAAGAAACAGTGTACTTTACTCACATAGTTTCTTGAAGTATTTCTGGCCAGGCGATACTAATTGTGGGAGTTCTAGTGGCTGAAGGAAGGTAATGGCTCGTCGACGTACTTCGGCCTTCTGCAAGCGAAGTATTATTGGAGTGCGGACGTGTGAGCTTCATTGAGATATCTGCGCAGAAATGAAGCTTCGAAGCTGCACAGCCAGCGTTCTTGGTGCGTCAATCCATTCTTCTTCTCATTTGCTGCAATGCGTTCATGGATGGTCAATTAGAACGGAGACTTTAGACAGGCAGTGCCCAAGAAGTCGAAATCCACTCACGAAAGCCTTTTTGACGGCATCCGCGGGGAGAGTCCAGGCTCTGGTCTTCAATGTCCCCATCCACTTCAGTGGTGGTCAGCCAGTTCCGCAATACATTCAAGGCCTCCAGTCAAGGGTCGGCGTGACATATACCGTTGAGACCGGTGTCTGCTCACTCCTAGGTTTTGGGCGGAACGTTGCTCCCGCGCCTGATCTTCTGAAGGCTATTCTAGACAAGCACAACCCAACAATTGCCAGTCATGAAGTATTCGCTGTATTCCATATCGATAAAGGTCAATCATCGGCCACTATAACTTCTATAAGAGTACTAGATCCTGGATTTGCAAGTTGAAGGGCTGGACCATAACAAGCAAAGGCTAGGCCCTGTTCGTACTTCATCATAGTGGACCATATGATATCCCGGGAACCCTAGAGGCGGCTTCATCTTGCTCGTCCTTACAGAGGGCGCCCACGAGGCCGTGGCTGGATCAATCGACCAATCTGGGGTCCCTCACAATATTTCCGATTGCATTGCTTCAGACATTTGAAAGATGCCTCAGGATGTTCCATGGCGGAGAAAGGTTATCAAGAATTGGATAGATCAGCTTCTCCAACGCGATCTTTTCGAAGCCAAGGGAGACGATTCGTGATTATTGATCTCTTCCTCGCGCGTCCAAATATCCCGCTCAAGGTAAAATGCCTCTGCCATCGAGTCGTATTCCCTCACGAAGGCCGCTCTAGACACTTGAGATTAGTCCGATAGGGTCACTTTGTGAATGTAAGAAATTACACGAAGAGATTTCAACTATAAAGCATCAAGTATACTTCAATTGAGTGGATTCGTTGAGATCGTGCAGGTTCCTTGGGACGCAGCTGTTTAGCCCTTGTGGAAACGCTCCAGTCAAAAACGGTTGCCCCACCATAGAATACATTTTCGATATAGCTCCCACCACAATTTTCCCGCCTCTCATCACCGCTTTCTCAATCCTCTGCTTTTCCAAATTGTTTCTTCAACTCAGCGGTAACATCTCAAGTAAGGCAAACATGGCTTACGGCAAAGATGACGAGCTTGCGATCAATACAATCCGTCTTTTGGCAGTAAGTTCACCCCACTTCAAGCTCTTAGAAAGCTGTCTTGCCAGGCTGCGGCTTTTGCTTTTTCCATCCTGCCAACTCTTCAAGGTGTTCCTTATGCGACATTTGCTGATGACTTGCTCCATTGATAGGTCGATGCCACCTTCAAGGCCAATTCCGGTCATCCCGGAGCCCCAATGGGCATGGCACCAGTCGCCCACGTTCTCTTCAATAAATTCATGAGCTTCAATCCCAAGAATCCCAATTGGCTCAATAGGGATCGTTTTGTTCTATCGTGAGTGGAACGTTGTCTACTATGCCTCCTTGGTTTCGCCCAAGGGTACCCGCAAAGACATGAATGAGGTTATCGAACATATGTACAGCTGGGATCGTCCAGCTTCGGATCTGGACTCAGTCGCTGATACGTCAGAATGCTAGGAATGGTCACGCTTGCATGCTGCAGTACGCTCTGCTGCACTTGTTTGGCTATGGCGTCACATTAGACGACCTCAAGGCTTTCCGAGTATGTTTCATAATCATATATATGCTAGGATATGAGTAACAGCTGATTATTCCGCGCCAAGACCGTCGATAGCATCACACCCGGTCATCCTGAGGCTCAAGATACTCCGGGTATCGAGGTCACTAGTGGTCCTCTTGGTCAGGGTTTCGCAAATGCTGTTGGCATGGCAATCGCACAAGCCCATACGGCTGCAACATTCAATAAGCCAGGCTTTGAGCTGGTCAACAATCACACGTTCGCATTCTTTGGTGATGGCTGTGCTATGGAAGGCATCGCCAGCGAAGCTGCTAGTACTGCCGGTCACTTACAATTAGGAAACCTGATCATGGTCTATGATGATAATCACATTTCAATCGGTAAGCCCTGGGGTGATAGAGGACTTGCAGGCTTATGAGCTGACGCAGCATTCAGACGGCGACACGAAGTGTGCTTTCACGGAGGACGTTATGAAGCGCTTCGAAGCGTACGGGTGGCACACCCAGTGGGTAAAGGATGGTAATGACGACCTAGAAAGCATAGAAAAAGCTATTGCCGCGGCAAAAGAAGTTAAGGACAAGCCTTCGGTCATCAAGTTGACAACTATCATTGGATTCGGTTCTCTCCTTCAAGGTACAGGAGGCGTACATGGCAACGCCCTCAAGGAAGATGATTGCAAGCAGGTCAAGAAGAAATTTGGCTTCAACCCCGATGAGTCATTCGTCGTACCTCAAAAGGTCTACGATATGTACCATGCGCACGCTGCGGAAGGTGCTGCTAAGGAGCAAGAGTGGAACAAGATGTTTGAGAAGTACGGCAAGGAGCATCCCAAAGAGCGTGAAGATCTACTGCGAAGATTGAGCGGCAAGCTACCTGAGGGATGGGAGAAGAAGCTGCCAGTATACAAGCCGGGAGATAAAGAGCAAGCATCACGAAAGCTGTCGGAAGCGGTCCTCGAGGCTATTCATGAGGCCGTGCCTGATCTAATCGGTGGCTCTGCCGATCTGACAGGATCTAACAACACTCGATGGAAGAACGCCACGGATTTCCAGCCACCTGCTTTGGGTATAGGTGACTGGGCAGGACGATATATCCGATATGGTGTGCGTGAGCATGCTATGGCCGGTATCATGAACGGTATCGCTGCTTACGGTACACTGATTCCTTTTGGAGGGACCTTCCTGAACTTCGTCTCCTACGCTGCTGGATCTGTTCGTTTGTCGTCACTCTCGCATTGCCGAGTGATTTATGTTGCGACCCACGACTCCATCGGTCTAGGTGAGGACGGTCCCACGCATCAGCCAATTGAGACTCTGGCACACTTCCGTGCCCTGCCCAACATGATGGTTTGGCGTCCAGCCGATGGAAACGAGACCAGCGCAGCATACTATGTTGCGTTGACCTCGAAATCCACACCTAGCATTCTTGCTTTGACTCGCCAGAACCTGCCTCAGCTTGAAAACTCGACCCTCCAGAACGGCATTAAGGGAGGTTACGTCTCTGTTGAGAACGAGAAGGCAGATATTACCTTGGTCAGCACCGGCTCGGAAGTGTGCATCTGTATTGAAGCCGTCAAGTATCTCAAAGATAACCATAACCTCACCGCTCGTGTGGTCTCCATTCCGTGCTTCGAAGTCTTTGACACCCAGTCTAAGGAATACCGCCTCAAGTGCTTACCGGATGGGATTCCCTCCCTAAGTGTCGAAGTTATGTCGACGATGGGCTGGGAGCGTTACTCGAATGAGCAGTTTGGTCTGAACCGATTCGGTGCTAGCGGTGCCTACAAAGATGTCTACAAGGTAAGACCCTCAACTTCGCCTCTTCTCCGTAAGTGCCAATGCTAACGCAACATCGTAGAAATTCGAATTCACTCCGGAGGGTATCAGCAAGCGTGCCGTCGCGACCGTTGAATTCTACAAGGGTAGCAAGGTTCGCTCGCCCGTCAACCGCGCATTCCAGCAGCTCATCTAGAGATAGGTATCTTTCTTTCGGCGATTATCCACATCTGCTCTTGCTGTATGTTGCGACTTGCACGTTGTTGACGTTCATGAAAATAGCACATAGATTAGATAGGTATTATGCGACATGAACTATACATTGACCCACGACATTGTGCGATACTTGCAGCGTGCTGGCCTCTATTTACGTCTCTTTAACTTGAATAACCGTAGATGCCGATCCAAGACATGTGATTTTCGGACAAAGATAGTGCGACACGTTCGAGCAGCTATATGTCTTTCAAGATTCTCAGCAACCCTGAGCGTTCTCCCAAAAGTCCTCCGACGCTGGGAAGCGACCAGATCGAGGCCCGGTATCGGCTTCCTTCACTCACATACAGCTCCCTTCCCACTTCTCCCTGCGCTGTGCGTCTCCGATCTATATTGCATAAAATTCTCGTGGCTTCGGACGCGACGCAGAGGGTGCAGAAATTGCCTGACCCTGGCAGGGATTGATAGTCTTCCGAGAAGCCTAGACCAGATGACACCTCGGCCAGGACGATAATCTGATCGCTGGCGTGTCGTCTATGTTCGACTTTGGAGCAGGATTCATAGGATCCAGTCACCCAAACCTCCTATCTCTTCTCAAACACACTCGGATCGACGACGCAGACAACGATCAGACTCGTAACGATCAAAGCCAGAGCCACAAAGGTTATAAGAAAGACGCTGCCCCTACTGGCTGGGAATTTCCCCCGGATGATCCAATACTAGATTTAGACACACCTCATCAGCCTCTCCGTGCTACCCCAGATTTCGGTGCACATACCTGACTCTCGAAATACCTCCTCCCCCCAATCAGGAGCACCATGACCGCAATGCCTAAGAATGTAGCACCCAAAGGCTTCCCAACCTGCCGCAGATGGTACGTCTTGTCCTGCCCCGGACTGGGCTTGTAGCCCTCACGCTCGGTGATGGTCGTGTTCAGCCGGAAGAGCTGGGTGACTGCTATGCCGATGGAGGCGAAGGCGAGCGAGGTGCGGAGCCAGGCTAAGAAAGTGCGTTCTGAGGTCGGTTGATCGTTAATCCTAGGTTTTCACGGGGAAAGAAGCGTTTTTTTGGAAGGGGGTCCCCGACTTGTAGAAATAGGAACGAACCGAGAGCGAGGTGGTCTCTAGCGACGCTTCCTTTGTTATCTAGTTCTACGCTTCCGTACTTTTCGGCTAGATCTTTCCACCATCCTCCCTTTTCCTTATTCTTGGCCCCTGCTGCATCCTCCTCACCTCCGGAAGCCGCTCCGTCGAATGCCGCCTTCTTCCTCCGAGCGCCGGGTACGGTACGCTGTCGCGAGCTTCCTACGCCATTGTCTATACTGGGGGTTCTGACACCTTCATAGCTTCTATTCCTCGCATTTCCCTTTTCTTTCCCCACTATAGGCGTTGTTTCGTCCGCTGAGCTCTCGACTTGCTGCGTGTGCTCGGGGCGGCTGGTTGGGGAGAGAGAGGGGGACGTGGGGCTTGCAGGTGTGGAGAATTGAACACTGCGATTTCGGGGGAGGTCGGTGGAGGGTTCGTGAGGTGTGCGTCCTGCTGAGGGCGGGTTTAGGGATGTAGAAGGGGACGGGGACGTAGGAGACACTGCGGTCGTCATGTTGGGAGACAGTGTCTGATGGTACGGAGGAAGAGTGGAATATGTGATCGGCGTCCATGGTGGACTGGCAACGGACTGTTCTTCGTAGGACTGAAAATGGTGTGATCGGAAGCGGGGCAGAGAGTTCAACCACCACCACCACCGAAAATATTCTAGAACTATGGGCTAGGTACCATCACAGTGCAATGTAGAGTTCAGGGCGACAACAACATGGATCTAGGAAAATCTTGTGAGATTCGTAAGGACAGAGCATAGTAGTTCTAACTGCTAAAACGCTGCGTCACTTCTCTACATTATGGTATCAAGCTCAATTGCCCTAAACTTTTCCCACAGTATTCTACGTACTATACCACAGAAATGACGTTCACTCATACGGCCTTTACGAACAAAGGACTTCGAACTACTCTTTGTACATGGACATTGGTACTGGTGCTCACACATGCAGACCCAGCAGCAGTGATGGTGCAATGTCTCTACAAGCATATGGAGTCGACGCTTGGAAGACGTGATTTGATATGACTGTTCGATATGAGCCTTAGCTATATGGAATAGGTGCTGGAAAGAGAGTCGTCTGTATAGATTTGCTTGATCAAGCTGGTCGGCCTTTATTGGAGAATGCCTTTGACGTCGGTCCTTGGTGGGCGAGCAGATCAGTACCCGGCATTCGAGCGCTGGGCGACCTGTTGATCATAATAGGCAATCAGTTGAGATCCAAGCACGCCGAGGTAGAATCAAACATGGTCCCTCGATCTGATTTTGGTCCCTCAGACATAGAATACACTCTGTGGCGCTAAGGAAAGGCATCGATTGCTTTGGATCATGGTTTTGGGATATATGAGGATTATAAACAAGATGCTCTCAAGACATTTCATAACTGTGATTGCAATTAGGACCATATAATGATGTCGAAACCACAAATGGTCAACATCGGATGTCGTGTAAGTCAGATCCGGGTCCCAGCTCGGAAGGGGTGAGCTTTTTTCCGGCTGGGGTCAGTGGAAGCAAAGCATAGGCGGTCGGCTGGGGTCAGACGCTATACTTAGCATATGCGGCTAACCTCATCAAGGGTCAAGTTTTATTAGTAGGGTACATATGGATAGCATATGCTAAGCATAAGTAGCCTATAGAAAGGAGCTCTAGGGACTAAGAGGCCTTAGAGGCCTAAGATTCTAAGCCTTAAGTAGTTTTCCCTACCCTAAAGCGCTATACTTATGCTTAGCATATGCATGCTATTAAGAAGAGTTCTAGGGACTTGAAAGACCTTAGAAGCCTAAGATTCTGCCCCTAGATTACTGCGACCGGATACTTATGCTTAGCATATGCACTACCTTACGTGCTAGATACCTCTGTAACCTCATCTGGGGCTAAACGCCTGTACTCGGCCTATGTACGGACTTCATATTGTTGGATATCAGTATCAGCCCTATATGCTTGGACCCCACCGGAAAAAAAACTCACCCCTTCCGAGCTGAGAGCTCAGTCAGATCCAGTGACTTTTTGCCAGGCTAACAGCGGCTGTGTTGCAATATCTGGCAGATTAGCACGCACGGACGCAATCCAACATCCGATTGACAATAGTCTCCAAGCTCTATTACTACGTAGAATTCTCTGTATGCTTGGAGCAATTCCTGAGACCACCACGATCGTCGCTAGAACTTTACTGGAAAGAGGACTATGGCAACTATTGTTTGCATCTGCACGCGCTTATTCTTTACAGTGTCCATGAAGATTGAAAGACCTGATGCGGTCGCCCAGCAGATGCAAGATTACCTACTTCGATAAGGGGCTGTTTGAGCTAAGCGCCGATCTTAGATAAGTAAGTAGCCGTCTACAAACAGTCAAGCGCCCGCCTGGTGTCATCCTGCCCCTGATCTTCATTCTTCAGGCCTCGAACCTTCAATCCGGCACAACCCCCTGGCTATTCTATCTTGTGCCTATCTTGAAGTCATACAACAATACATCGATCCCTCGGACGCTCATGGAAGGGTTGGAGTCGGCATATGTCCCTGGATGGACTTACCTACACCATACTGCTTCTACAACTCCGAACGGCCCTTGAGCCCCAATATTCATCTAACCCTCAACAGAGCAGCGTTTGCATGGCTTAGTTCTACTTCTACGAGATCCTTCGTAGGATGTTTCAACTAGAAGATTGCAACGGCACAGCGCCATTACAGGGACATCGCTAACAATCCAACATCAGTCTACTCTTCAAATTTCCTACCCCTCACTCCTTCGAACAGATGCTGTGGCGAACGAAATCCAATTGGACTCGATTCAGAGTTGTTGTGCGCGGCAAATGTTGCATCTACTCCTGCTTAGCGTCAATGTTCGATTTCGTCAAGACGCCGTCCATCTCCTCTGCTTCTCAGCTCTGATTGCTCCCATCTTGCCCTAGCATTCATTCACACTCCTTTCTTGCGTAGTTGAGCGAGACTCACACGCACTCACGTTCATTACAGTCCCCCTTTCCATTGAGCAGCACATTCATCGACCCATTCTTGCGTTTGTTATTCTCCCATCAAGCCGATACCCGGATTCCATTAAATATATATCCTCAGACATTTGCCGGCCCATCTGATCATGATGTATTTCAAGCAATGGATTTCGTCGGCCTTGGCTGTGCTGGCTTGGATGATCCCCTCTGTTGCAGGCCAATACAACCCCATCTGTGCCTATTTTGTGCAGTACACTGGCGGTTATCTCACCACTGAGCGTGTTGATCCTTTGCTAAGCCCTGGGGTCGCCTCTAACCATGTACACTCCATTACTGGAGGCAATGGGTTCAAGGCCGATATGACCTTTGCAGACACGCAGGCGTCCACTTGTACTACCGCTGAGATCTCCCAGGATAAAAGCAACTGTAAGCAATAGTCGGAAATGCTTTCCTCTCATACACACCCCATCTTGAGTTGCAAGACACATGTCAGAAGTTTAATCCTTCAGACTTGTCACGTTACTCAAAGATTGACTTGAGAAGGGAAGTGCTGACTTCTAATGACTCGTAGATTGGATGCCAGTGCTCTATTTTCACAATGCTGGCAAGTTTTACAAGGTCCCCGAAGCAAACAACCGAAAGATCTATTACAAATTCGGCAACAATGATTGCTCACCGGACTTGTCCCGTAGCGAGTTCCCTCCAGGTTTCCGCATGATGGCGGGCAGTGCAACGCAGCGGGAGATGAACGATGTATGACTTCCTCCCGAACTCCCTTTCCCAGACACATATCATTTGCTAGAGGTTTAAGCCAAGTCTCATAGATATACCTGGTGCCTTGAGAATGGGATGCTGATTCTGCGATTCGTGACAGACCATGATGGGAAGTGCTGGCACCCAGATGAGATGGGAATGCCACGATGGCGCATCCGATCCGTATGCTACAGGGTTCCCCACAGGCTTTCAGAGCTGTAATGCTGGAGGTCTGGCAGCCTCCATGCGATTTCCTTCATGCTGGAACGGCAAGGATTTTGACATCAAAGCCCCGTTGGCACACATGGCATATCCTACCAACGCGGAAGGCATGAATGGATGCCCCGCTCCTTTCAACCAAGCACGCTTCCCCGAGATATTCGTCGAGTACTTCTTCAATATCAGATCCTTCGACCACATCCCTAAGAATTATGCTGATCCCAACAACCCACCATGGGTATTGGCTGACGGTAAGTGATCTTTTGGACTCCGTTGCTTCCTAGCGCATACTTTACATCGAGCTGCAATTCATGTATTGGCCCAGGAAGATGCTTACTCCTGGATCTCGTAGGTGATCCAACTGGCTATTCCTTCCACATGGACTTCGTATGTATCCCCACAATCTTCGTCCTGTACAGGAGACCGGTCGGTAATTAACGGGATCTGCAGTTTAACGGATGGACCCCCGGTGTTTTGCAGAAGGCCATGAGATCCCCTTGTAATATTGCCGATGGAGGGAGCAATGCTGCTAAAAAGTTAGGTCTCGCCTCGGATGCCTGCTTTGGTGTGAAAACTGCCAATAGCGAGGGTTTTCAATCGAAAGATGCCACGGATCAATGCGCTCTCGCCTCAATCGTCTCGCCCGCTGAAGACATTGGACTGACCGAGACAGCTCTGGATGCACTACCAGGCTGCAACCCTATCCAAAGCGGCCCTCAATCTGCCAGTATCCACGCTCCATCAACCTGCGGTGCATCCTCCCAAGTAGCTGGTGGCTCAGCTCCAGCGCCTGTTGTTGATTCTGCCTCCTACAATAATCCAACCTCTGCTGCCGTTATGGCTAGCTCAGTTTCTATGGCAGCTGGAGCCTCAAACCCTACTTCGGTCACATCAAATCCACCAATGAGCCCAAGCGAAGCGCCCACCACGTCATCATCGTCAATCAATGATGCGCCAGCCAGTGGAGGGTCAGGCGGTTCCCCAAGCTCCATCACGGTCAAGGGTACTTCTGGCTCCGAAACGTGGACCTACCAAGGTTGCTATACTGACCTGACCCCTGATCGGAATGCGCGCTCGCTTGCCATGTGGGGCAGTGGTCAATCCTCAACCGACTGTGCGAGTCATTGTTTTGGGGCAGGCTATTCTATTGCAGGCACCGAGTCCGGCACGCAGTGTTTCTGTGGCAACATGATGACCAGCACAACGAAGATGGCTGACAACGAGTGTGACAAAGCCTGCGCTGGAAACCCGTCAGAAATGTGTGGCGGTTCATCTAGACTGAGTGTCTATGCGAAGGCCGGAAAGACATTGACCAAGAGGTCTTCGCACTTACATAGACATGCAGAGCGGTATGCTGGGTCATTCTAGACGAGGTGAAACTTAGCAGTGCATCGTGGAAAAAGAGCAAATTCATTTTCCTGCATGTCAGGCCTTGCCAATTCATTTGGTACGTGTAGAGTAAATCTTCAGGCTGGACCTCAGCTGCAGTAAATGCCTGGAGCTATGCAATGAAACTATATTCATAACATATTAATGTTGCATACACAGTGCACTTGTTTAGGTCAGCCTGCTTGACTCTTTAAACGTCGACCTTCTCGAGCAGGCCTACTCTCATCACGCCTCTTCTTCAACTTGCCATACGTTCCTTGACTGCTTCAGCTTCAGCTTCAAATACTCTGTTTTACAGCGTAATGGACTGAACTTGCGAATACTTCCCACATGTTGCTAGCTTAGTTCTACCTTACATAGCAGTGTTTGGGGATCATCGTGACAATTGGTCTTCAGTGTAGAAGAAGACATAATATCCAATTGAACACCCGTCGAGAAGTACCTGGATTCTATCAGATGAATGCCAGTATTTGACGACGAAGTTGCGATATCAAATTGCGTCCCATTTGAGACTAGCGTGATCTAGGATCAGATATCTTCCGATCGCCTAAGGTAGGCGATCACAATAATATATCAAGCTACATCGTGATTCTCCGACTGCCATAGAATTCAGCATTATCTAGCCACAGGAATGTCTGGCAAGGCTTTGCGTTTGACGCCTCCAAGAATCGTTTGTCCTTACTTTTCGCGGCTCCGTTGTTCAAATCATCATGCGTCTTGGCCAGCTTTACATAGGTATACATTCAATGGTATCAGACCCTTCGGCACATCCAATCGGGGCATGCTACATCCTTTTCGAAGCCTGCAACCAAGATTCACGGTATCTCGTGGTTTGCAGCTTGCACTTCTCCTCGCTGCAGTCGGAACTGTGTACAATATCTCTACCGAACCCCCATTGAGACTCGATAGTAGTGACCACGAATTGCGTAGAGGGGAAAAGGTCGTCTATAGGTATTTTTCGCCTATCACACCATGTACAATCCAGCAAGCCAACGAGATGTTGCGATGGGAGGAAGACTCCCATGTTGTTGGAATGGGGAGTGGTATTCAACGATTTGATTCGATAAGAATTGCAAGCAACATGCCCTGTGAGGACAACAACGTTGCAGCGGCGTCCCATCCCGAAGACGACGAGATCACATGGCAAGTCAATCCTTCCACAAGCGCTGGTGATATATTATTCACGCCAATCTCTTGTATAGGCTGATGTGGGGAATCTATGATGGACATGCGTAAGTCGTCCTGTATACAGATAAGCGACGACCATTGATGTCTTTAGCGGATGGGAAACATCTATGGCTCTACACGAGCATCTAGTCCCGTATGTTTTGCGTGAGCTGGCTGCTCTTTCACCATCAGGGGACCTTAGTGATGTTACCTCCCAGAACATTGACCGAGCCATGAAGGATGCTTTCCTCAGACTCGACAACGATATCATGGGTCAAGGTGCCGAAGCCTTAGGGCCAAGCTTTCTGAACGATGCAATGTCACAGCTTGGTCCAGCTTACGCCGGGTCTTGTGCTCTTGTGTCCTACTATCACAGCGATTCGGAGCTGTTAAAAGTAGCCTGCACCGGAGACTCTCGCGCTGTCCTTGGACGACGTAATGCTTCTGGTGGATTGGATACTATTCCTCTCTCTACTGATCAAACGGGCAAGAACCCAGACGAAATCGCCAGACTACAGACAGAACACCCCAACGAACCTGAGATGCTGAAGGACGGCCGCGTCCTGCAACTGGCAGTATCCCGGGCTTTCGGGGATAGCAGATTCAAATGGGGTAGGAAATTACAAGAGCAAGCGCGAGATAGGTTCTTTGGCCCAAGGATTATTGAACCTCTGATCTCCCCACCATATATAACGGCCGAGCCTGTAATTACGACTACGAAGATCGAACCCGAGAAAGGCGACTTTGTCATCATGGCATCAGATGGGCTCTGGGACAATTTGACTAATGAACAGGCTGTTGGTCTGGTAGGCAGATGGCTTGAGGAACACGATCCTTCCAAACCGGCTGCACCTCCAGACCTAGCTATCGCCCCGGCTTCTACAGCGCAACCACTCGTATCAGTTCGTCGAAATCCTGATCCCAGTAAGGCATATACTATGGAATCACCGGCAAATGAGAAGCATTTTGTGGTTAGAGACGAAAGTACGACATTTCTTGTACATTTCAATCTTAACTCCCTTGAGACCTCGTGACAATTGGTAGCACGTGTCTCTATAGCATGTGCTCCCTAGCATTGTCTCACGAGTCATCCATGGCTTTGCATGGGAAAATGCTAATTCGAGGGTTTTCAGACGCGGCCACGCATCTTGCACGCAATTGTAGGTCATTTGATCTAATCTCAAGTCGTGAAGATGCTCCACGAGTCTCGACTTTTTAGATATGTCTTTGCGCTCGGATTCGTACTTTGACAGGAAAAGGCTGACTCTGGATTCCTGTAGCCCTTGGAGGAGGCAATGAAGACCGATTATGTGGCATGCTGGTCAGTATTGTTTCTGCTTATACGTTTGTCTAGCTAGGAATGGACTTCGGGGCGTCAGCCACGTGCCAGGAGCATGATACTTCTTAGACTTGTCTCAACTCTCCTCTGCTACCCCGAAGAGAAATCCCAACTCCTGAACTTATTGCAGACACCGAGCCCTCCTTACTCAAGAAATGTGAGGTTAGTACAAACGAGAGTGCCCCAGCTTCAATATACGACGCAAAACTGACCTATATCAACAGGGACGATATCTCGATCCATGTGATCTTCTTTGGAAAGGATGATCCTTCTTCGATAAAAGACTTCGGCGAACATACGATACAAAGAATTTGAATTGCCATATTAGTCTGTATCCTTTCATTAAACTGAGCTTTATCACACCTTTCTAATACTAATACCAGATAGCGTTTGATACTGCATGATATGACGTTAATAAATATGGATCTCACGTATCGACGGAAACAGACCGAAAGGCGGGCAGAAGGCTGGGCGCAGAGGCGTGGGAGTAGCCCAGCCTATTGAGGTTTCAATCGCACTTCGATTCTACAGCCTCACGAAATGAAGGGTTGAGAAGGATTCGGGCAATTCTGAGCAGACGGCAATCTCCTCTCGGTCCACCAGATCTCTTCAACTCCTCGCACATGTTCTGCAATACACTCACAAGTCGATGGCTTCTTGAATGAGCACATCGATCGATAACTGGAGTGCGCTTAGCACTCAGCAGTGTGATACGACGTCGATCATCACTTTGATGCAGGAAACGAATCTCGGTATTGAACAGACCATCTCAGAACGCCACCAATGGCACATCTGGACCCGCACGAACAAGATCCACCGACTAGAATGCGAAGATGTCACAGGTACTGACCTCAGCGCAAAGGAAGCTTGGAGCCTTTCGAGCAAGATCGATGCGAAAGCGTTGAATTGCAAGAGGCGGAAGTGTTCTCCTCTTCAGGTCAGGCGAGGGGGGTATGGGAAGATATGTCCTCTGAGACACGAACCTTGAGACGGCATTCATTGTTGTATAAACATCGAAGCGACCGTTGTCAATACCCAGGTCCGTCAACAGCCGATGCTGCAATCTATAAATGTACCTTTTCTCCTCAACTCATTTGCACACCATGCATGACACGTACCTCCCGATATCACTAAAGCTATTATCATCCTTCTTCTCATCCTTCTTCCATCCTTGTCTTCATCTCTTGACCTCCCGTGTCCAGCCTCCAACCCTCACACCCCATCCTTCCAATCCCCGCACAATCCCCGCACCTTCCCCCTTCCCCCTTCCCCACCCAACCCCATCCCAACCCATCCCTCCCATCCCTCCCATCAACACAAATCCCACAAACCCCCTCCTCCCCACCCACTCAAAACCTCCACCCCTCCATCAAGGCTCAGATCCAGATCCATAACGCCGTCTTCACACCACCACCCACCATCCCACATGACAGCGCGAGCCACAGAGCTGTTATCCCTAAGTAAAGTACTCACATACACGCTGACAGGTAGCATACAACATACTTGTAAGGGACTTTGGTCAGATGTGGTGGCTCATTCGCAGGCGTATCTGCATTACTAAACATGTCAATTCTGAAGAGATAACAGCCATAGCCTGTACGGACACTTCTTCTAGTAATAATGAGCTAAGATTGAGTTCGACCGTAAAGGCTTCTTGGTATTCTTTGGATTGCTGTTTAGTGTCTGTCGCGACTAAGTATCGAAATGGGAATGGGGTTTTCGATCTTACTCGAGGAATTTATTTTGTGATGTGATTGAGGGAGGGGCTTTTTTTCTACCTGTTTCAACCAGTGTTTCTCACAGAGAGTGGAATTTCCATATAAGCTACGTGAAGATCGATATACTATCACTGATCATGTGGACAGATTATTATTCCCATTATTATCCTGGAAGTTTCGGCCTCCACGCACACTGACGGCGCCCTCGCG